>Ga0207652_10000157_pt1 | contig 73896 bp, 64 predicted proteins | sample KBSC63BmetaG_FD_184334 | JGI IMG/M metagenome (GOLD analysis project Ga0207652, IMG submission 184334) | Corn rhizosphere microbial communities from Kellogg Biological Station, Michigan, USA - KBS C6-3B metaG (SPAdes) (version 2) | ecosystem: Host-associated > Plants > Roots > Rhizosphere ... | reverse complement strand
GGAGGAACTGCACCCTATACCTTTACTTATAAGATCAATGGCGGCACTAATCAGACAGTAACTACCACATCAGGAAATTCAGTAACAGTTGCAGCACCGACTGGCACAGTAGGCCCATTCAAGTATAGCTTAGTAAGTGTACAGGATGCCAGCAGCAGCTCTTGCCTACAGAATCAATCAGGAGATGCAACAATCACCGTCAATCCATTGCCCACAGCGACTATTAGCGGCACGACATCAGTTTGTCAAAATAGTACACAACCGAATGTAACGTTTACGGCAGCAGGAGGTAGTGCTCCTTATACCTTTACTTATACAATTAATGGAGGAAGCAACCAAACAGTTACGACTGCATCAGGAAACTCAGTAACAGTTGCGGCACCGACTGGTACAACAGGTTCATTTGCCTATACATTAGTTAGCGTACAGGACGCGAGTACTTCTTCCTGTTTACAGCCGCAATCAGGAACAGCAACCATAATCGTTAACCAACCAGTTTCCATCACAACCCAACCAATCGGTACCACCGTTTGTGCCAGCTTCTCTGCGAGCTTCAGTGTAACAGCAAGCGGTTCTGGGTTAAGTTATCAATGGAATGACAAAAATGGAAATCCTATTGCTGGAGCTACTTCAGCAATTTATACGATCAACCATGCGGCTTTAACAGATGCGGGAAATTTTACAGTTACTGTTTCTGGAGCTGCCGGTTGTTCATCTGAAACTTCAAATTCTGCAGAACTCACCGTCAATCAATTGATTAGCATTACCCAACCAACTTCCCTGGAAGTTTGTGATAATGCACCTTTAGCTTCTTTCAGCATAACTGCAAATGGTACCAATCCAACTTATGTTTGGAGAAAAACTGGAGTGCCAATCGACGATGCAGGAAATATTTCCGGTACTAAAACGCCTACCTTAACTATTACTGATCCTCAATCTGCTGATGCAGGAAGTTATGATGTAGTAGTAAGCGTCGATGGGACGGGGTGTAACCAGATCATTTCTAACCAGGCTGTATTATCAGTTGATCCACCAACTGTTGGAGGAACTGCTTCTTCCAATCAGTCAATTTGTACTGGTGGAACTCCAAATAATATTACGTTATCAGGAAATGTTGGTAAAATTATTAAATGGCAAAGTGCATCTGATATAAACTTCACTTCTTCTACGGATATTCCGGTGACAACCACTACATTAACCGCAGGGTCAATTGGTTCGATCACAACATCCACTTATTACAGAGCGGTTGTTCAAAGTGGCGTTTGTACTACTGAATATTCCGCTCCCGCCCTGATTACTGTAAATCCAACACCAGATGTAAACGCAGTAACCAGTCAGACAATTTGTGCAGGTTCTTTAACTACTGCGATTAATTTCTCAGGAAGTGTAAACGGCACTGTTTTCAATTGGGCCAATAATACAACAGCAATCGGATTAGCTGCAACGGGAAATAGTGATATTTCTTCGTTTATTGCTACAAATAGTGGAACCGCGCCATTAACAGCGACCATTACAGTTACCCCAACTTATACAAATGGAGGAACAACATGTACAGGAACCTCCAGGGATTTTACCATTACAGTAAATCCAACAGCTTCTGTGAATAATGTCGCTGATCAAACCATTTGTAATAATGCCAATACTACGGCTATTAATTTTGCCGGCCCTCAAACCGGTGGAACGATTACCTATGCATGGACAAATGATAATACTTCAATTGGACTTTTAGGATCAGGAATCGGCAATATTGCATCATTCAAAGGAACGAATTCCGGCAGTGCTCCCATCACCGCTAATATTTCTGTAGTTCCTACTTATGTGAACAATAGCGTAAGTTGCGCAGGAACTTCCAACACATTTAAGATTACCGTTAATCCAACTCCGGCTGTTACCAATACATTCACTAATCCAACTTATTGCAATGGAGATAATACAGCAGCAGGAGTAACATTTACTAGTAATGTTACCGGTGCAAGTTATGCGTGGTCAAGTACTGCCGATGTAGGATTTGGTTTAAGCGGCATAGGCAATATTACCGGCTTTACCGCTAAGAATAATACCTCTGCCCCGGTAACAGCTACCGTTACTGTAACACCAACCGCAAATGGGTGCCCTGGCCCTTCAAGTTCTTTTACAATTACAGTGAATCCAACTGCAATCATTACCAATACATTTACCAATCCTGCATATACATATTGTAATTCTGCACCTGGTGCGGCAGTTACTTTTACAAGTAATGTTCCAGGTGCAAGTTATGCCTGGACTTGCAGTACTGATATAGGTTTTGGTACATCAGGAAATGGAAATATTTCTGCATTTACTGCAAAAAATATAACAAATGCTCCTGTATCAGCAACAATTACTGTTACCCCTACTGCTAATGGTTGCACCGGCACAAGCAAAACATTTACCATTACGGTTAATCCAACACCTGCTATTACCAACACACTTAACAATGCCGTGTATTGTAATGGAGTAGCCGGTTCCGGTATTACATTCAATGGAAATGTAAGCGGTGAAACCTACTCGTGGATCAGCAGCGCTAATGTGGGTTTTGGTACAAGTGGCAATGGCAATATACCATCCTTCACTGCTACCAATGCATCTGGTTCTCCGGTTGTTGCTACAGTTACTATTACCGCTTCAGCAAACTCATGCAGTAATCCATCTTATTCTTTCACTGTGACTGTTAATCCAACTGCAACCATTACCAATACATTTACAAACCCGGTTTATTGTAATGGCGTTTCGGCTGCAGGCGTTTCATTTACCAGCAATGTATCAGGGGCAACGTACTCCTGGACAAGTACCAAAGATGTTGGCTTTGGTTTGAGCGGAACGGGAAATCTTAATTCTTTTACAGCGACAAATTCTACAAATAGTCCGGTAACGACTACAGTCACTGTAATTCCAACAGCTAATAATTGCATAGGAACGCAAAAAACGTTTACTATTACTGTAAATCCTACTCCATCTGTCAATCAACTTGCGGATCAGGTTGTATGTAATAAGGTAGTCACTACTCCTATTAGTTTTACAACTCCGACATCAGGAACTGTAACCTATAGCTGGTCAAACAGTAATACAGCAATTGGACTCGCAGCAAACGGAACTGGAAATATTCCGGTATTTACACCTGTTAATAATGGAACCACTCAAATTTCATCAGTTGTAACTGTTACTCCAACAGCAAATGGATGTACCGGTCCGACAATGACATTTAATATCCTTGTTGATCCTTCCCCTGTTGCCGGTACTATTGCAATTACTGCATCCTCAAATCAGATCAATCCTGGTATGCTTTGTGCAGTTACTAATACCAATCCGACTAACGGTGGAACGATAAGCATTTCCGGTTCAGTAGTTGGTACAGTTTCATGGGAGCAATCAACAGATGGAGGAATAAACTGGATCAACGCTATAGGGACACAGACTCAAACTTCTTTAACTGTCTCAAATCTTACATTTACAACTCTTTACAGGGCAGTAGTTATATCAGGGGCATGTACTACGGCTGTTCATTCCAATTATGTTCCATTCCAGGTCATTCCGGCAAATCCTCCTAGTAATGCCAAGGCAACACCTTCTACCATTTGTCTTGGAGATCAATCAACATTAACAGCCGATACCGGATATCCTGCCAATGGAATTAGCGGTGGCGCCGGTGGATTCGATAATGGAGCCTCGAATAATAAAGTGTGGAATACTTATGTTAATGGTGTTTTAGATCCGAACGGACTCGCCGCAAACCGTGATAATACTGTTGCCGGCCCATGGGGCGAAACCAATGGGCCAAAAGTATTTAGCGGTCAATATTATGATGTAAGTGATAATAGTAAGTTTGCTGTAGTTGATGGAGCCAATAACGCAATATTAGAGAGTTCCGTATTTAATTTAACCGGAGGTACCAATACTTCTCTTAGTTTTTCAACTGCTTATAATTTAACCGCTGATAATTTGGCAAAGATTCAAATTTCAACCGACGGGGGAAAAACTTACAATACAACATTAGTAACCTTTAATACAGGAAAATATGGTACTGCTGGAGTGGATAATCAGGGACATTCTGAATTGATACTCAAAAACTATTCAGTTGACCTTTCTAATTATGTCGGATTGTCAAACTTAAGAATTAGATTCAACTATAGTGGTGTTTCAGGTAGCAGTTGGGCAGTAGACAATTTATCCACTCCAGGAGGAAACCTGCCAATAAAATATACATGGGATGGTTCTATCTTAGGTACTACAACTGTAACTACAACTGGAACTTCTGTGGTTGCCACTCCACAACATACAGGAGTTAACCCTTACACTATTTATTCAACAGTAGGAGGTTGCCCTGGCCCAAGCATTACAGTAAATGTTTATGTAAATCCGCTTCCTACTTATGGCACAGTTTCCCAAACTCCCGTTTGTGATGGAAGCACAGCTACATTTACCTTAAATAATCTCACTCCATCTGTTGTTTCTACAATTAAATATAATATTAATGGAGGTGCTTCACAAACGACAACTGTCAATGCTGGGGCAAATGGGATCGGCACTTTCACGGCTCCATTAACTATAGCCAATAATGGACAGGTTCTTACAATTACTTCAATTACCAACCAGGCAATATCATCTAATTCACTGGCTTGTAGTGTTACTCCAAACATAAGTACCACACTAACTGTATTACCATTACCAACAGGTACAGTTGCGGGAGCGACAGCCGTTTGCCAGAATGATGCATCTCCTAATATCACATTTACCGGGACTGGTACAGGACCGTTTATTTTTACTTATTCAATTAATGGAACTCAGACAACAAGTTCCCCTGTTAATTCATTAGTATTACCTGTTTCAACAGCAACAGCAGGCACCTTTAATTACACGTTAATAAGCATAAAAGATAATACTTCTCAGGGGTGTATCAACACACAAACCAGCTCAGCTATTGTAACGGTCAATGCAAAGGCAACTGTCACACCGGTAGCTGACCAACTTGCATGTCCTGAAGGAACTATAAGTTTCACAGAAAGCGCTACCAGTTCAGTGGCTCCAACCTACACATGGCAGGTGAGCACAGATAATGGTGGTTCATGGAATACAATTTTAGCTTCTGACCCGGATTATTCTGGTGTGACAACAAATACTCTGACTGTTAAAAATATTACAGGCGGAGCTACCAAAGACGGGTATTTATACCAGACCAATGTCGTTGCTTCTGCTGCATGCGCAGTTCCTGTTGCTCCGGCTAAGCTGACCATCCGTAACATCTGGCACGGATACACTGATCAAAACTGGAATAATGCATCCAACTGGTCAAATAATGAAATTCCGTCTCAATCAAGTTGTGATAGTGTTATTATTCTCAATGTTACAAACAAACCAATACTTTCCACAGGTGCCAATGGTTATGTAAACCACCTCAAAATGCGTCCGGGAGCTAAACTTACGATTACAGGGAACACCCTACACATTGCAGGAAGTATTACGGATGATAACATGGCAATTGATGCAACAGCCGGTACAATAGACCTGAATGGAGATAAGGAACTTTATATGCCTACCCAACAACGTCTAATGCAGACAATTGCCGGGCACATGTTTAATACACCTTTCAATAACAATTCCGGTCGTTTGTTAAATTTAAATATAAGCAGCCCCAACAATGCAAGTGTTGCCCCAATCAGTGTGCTTAACGACACCCTGAATATCACCGGAACTCTTTCGTTTGGAAATTTAAATAATGTCACCCTTCATACAGGAAACAACATAACATTGGTTTCCAATGCCGACGGAACGGCAAGAGTGGCAGATATTACAAGCGGAAATGCAGCAAATAATAATAACACCTTTGATGGGTGGGTAGAAGTAGAACGCTATGTTAGAATTGGTTTAGCCGGTGACCAACATCCAAAAGCCTGGGAATTTTTAGCTACTCCAACAAAAGGACAAACCACTTATCAAAGCTGGATGGAAAATGGCAATATGGCCTCAACCGGGTATGGCACGCAAGTGGTGAGCCCTTTTGGATCAGGCTTTGACGCAGTTCCTGCCATCTATCCATCCATGAAATATTACAAACCGGGAACTAACTATGATCCATCAGCACCGGACTGGCAGGGTATTATGGATACCAAAACCTCAATTTTTAGTCAAAATGGCTATATGCTCTTTATCAGGGGAGATAGGAGCATCCCTGGGCCATTTGATCCTCCAAATCAAACCAGGATGCGCACGAAAGGAGATCTGCTCACCTATACCCAAACGGTACCTACCGGTACTTATCAATTTACTTCAGTAGGAAACCCTTACGCTTCTGCTATTGACTTTAGTAAAGTAGTTAGAAACAATGTGGACCCATTCTACACGGTTTGGATATCTTATCTAGGCGGCCTCTATGGATATGGGGCTTACGATACTTATACTACCTATGATAATGGACAAACTTATGAATCTACAGATGGACAGCCTAGTGTTAATATTCAGAGTGGCCAAGCATTTTTTGTCCAGACTACTAATGGTGCTGGCACGCTAACCTTTAATGAAACTTCGAAAACCAGTGGCTCCAGTAACTATGTTTTCAGGGGAAGTGCAACAAATAACATTCAGCTATTGAGAACCAATTTATACTATTTGAATAGTGACGGAAGCACCTTCCGTGCGGATGGAAACATTGTACAATTTGGCGATAAATTTAATAATAAGGTAGATGGAATGGATGGAAGAAAGTTCTTTAACTCCGGACCAAACCTTGCCATCCAAAAAGATAAAATGTACCTGGTTGTGGAAAGAAGGCAATTACCTGGAAAAGGAGATACGATCTATATGAATTTATCGGGGGCAAGAGCACAGAATTACCGGTTCGTTTTTGTAGCCCAGGGATTACAGGAAACCGGCTTACAGGCGTTCCTTGAAGACCACTATCTCAACACGCTTACACCGTTGAATATGGGTGACACTACAAGGATCGACTTTAAAATTGAAAATGTAAAAGAGTCTTATGCCCAAAACAGGTTTGATATAGTATTTAAACAAGCTATTATTTTGCCGCCTCTGATTACTTCTGTTGAAGGAACCCCGAAAGACCAGGATATACTTGTTAACTGGAAGGTGATCCATGAGAAAAATGTCGAACAGTATGAGGTAGAAAGGTCTTTCGATGGGGTACAATTTGCGAAAGTATCAACTACTATTGCGCTAAACAGGGACAGCAGTAGCTATGGCTGGAACGATCAGTTTGTGTTGCCTGGTTCTTATTATTACCGCATTAAACTAATAGAAAAAACCGGGAAAGTTCAATATAGCAAGACTGTGAAAGTTTTGATTGGAAACGGCAAACCGCTCATCTCAATCTATCCGAATCCAATTACCAATGGCGTTATCAATCTTCAGTTTATTAATCAGCCTGCGGGTAAATATGGGATCCGCCTGATGAACCAATTAGGACAGATAATTGTTTCCAAACAAATTGTACGGATGAATGGAAGTAATACCGAAACCATTCAATGGGATTATAACCTGGCTCACGGAGTTTATCAGTTGCAAATAATATACCCGGATGGTGGTTTGAAAGTAATTAAAGTGATCTACTAACACTTCGATAAAAGCATTTCGCTTTTTTAAGGAAAGCTTCCGGAAGTAAACTGTCGGAAGCTTTTTTGTTTATTCTTGAAGAGTATTTGGGAATTTTCAAAAAAATATCATTCGTTACATACTTTTTTCAGATTTAATTCGTTTATCAAAGATGGCAAGCGAAACAGCTTGACTGATTTTATATCCAACCAATTGAAAATGAAAAAACTATACTCTTTTTTTGCCTTCTCAATGGTAATACTTTCTGCTGTAGCCACTCCAAATTTGAAAGAGATAAACTTCCGGGATCAGGCCACAACTGAATTAATGAGAATGAATTTATATGATTATAATGCCGATGGAAGTACTTTCAGGATTGATGGCACCGTTACACAATATGGCGAGGAGTATAGTGATGATATTGATGGCAATGATGGTCGTAAAATGATCAATCCGGGAATAAATGTTTGTTTACTGCGCAATAATATAAATCTTGTTGTAGAAAGAAGGCAACCCATTGTCTCAACCGATACCATTTATTTCAATATGTGGGGGTTGCAAAGAAAAGCATATCAGATGAGGTTTATTGGCGTTAATCTTAACCATCCCGGATTAACCGCTTTCCTGGAAGATAATTACCTGCATTCTTCCACGCCGGTCAGTTTAAACGATACTACTAATGTTAAGATAGAGATCAATGCTGACCCGGCTTCTTCCCTGCAAACCCGGTTCAGGCTGGTCTTTAAAACAGTTCATCCTATCATGCAGCTTACTGCTTTAAATGCTGGTCAGCAGAACCAACAAATCTTCCTCAACTGGAAAACAGAGAATAATGAAAGTATAAAAAAATATTGGATCCAAAAGTCTAACGATGGATCTGATTTTTCTGACGTAGGGGTCATAAATACAGAAAACTCTTTCTCTAATAAATACGAATGGGTTGATCGTTTTCCTTCAATAGGACTTAATTATTACAGGATAAAAAGTTTACAGATTGACGGAACAATAGATTACAGTGAAACTATCAAAACAAAATGGCTGATAAAAGAACCTCAGAACATAACGTTCTTCCCTAATCCGGCAACCAGCAATAATATGAACCTGGATCTGTCAAACCAACCGGCGGGAAAATACAGAGTGCTATTGTTTAATTCCAGTGGCCAAATGGTAATGGATCAATCCTTTAATTTTACAGGCGGCAATGGGGTTCAAAAACTAAGCAGCAATCTATCTCTCAAGGCAGGTGTTTATCATTTGCAAATCTTAAAACCAAATGGAGGCAAAGAAGTTTTGGAAATTGTCTTTTAAAGGTACCGGAGCTCGTTTGCGATTGAAATTTTTGAAGTAAGGAAATTATAAAAATTATGCTTCAAAAATTATTCGGTTCACGAATATTAGTTAATTTAGCGGCTAATATAACTACTTCTATGAAAGGAAAATCAATAGCGGCGTTGTTATTCCATTTTTTATTATTTTTTATGATTTTCTTACCCACTTTTGTAATGGCACAAGGTGGTCCTGGTGGTCCCGGAGGCGGAGGTGATCCGGCCTGTGATCCAAGATGTAATTGCCGAGCTGACGGAAGTTATTGCCCCATCGATAGTAATCTTTACATCCTTCTGGCTATTGGAGTAGTTTACGGAATTAAGAAAGTAAAAGATGCCCGGAAATCAACGGCTAATAGCTAAATAGAATCTCTTCTTTTTTGTTCATTTACTGGAAAAAAAGTCTTTGATTAAGAGGCCAGGATGTGTCATATTTTCAGAAGGATAAATTCTTATTATTTTACCACAAAATTTACATAGGTTTAGAATAATTCAACTAAATTGCAGCATCTGAAAAAATGACTGTAATCCCTAAATTTTTGCCATCCAAACTGAGTATGCAAAACATTCCCAAATCAAAATTCAAAAAGGCTGTTGGCAGCGTACTTTACAATTGCACTGCGGTGGTCAGTCATTGGTCCTCTGTCGTTCTTCTTCTCACATTCATTTCCATTTTCACATCCTGTTCCTCCACCAAAAACACCAACTACTTTCAGGGCATTACAAAAGATACCACACTGACCAACCTTGTTTCAAAGAATTTTGAACCAAAGATCCAAAAAGCCGATCTGTTGAGCATCACGGTTTCAAGCCTGAGCCCGGAAAATACAACCCTGTATAATGCTCCTCAAAATATTGAGGGTACAGCAACCGGTTATTTAGTGGATGAAAACGGCAACATCAACTTCTTCAAATTGGGCAGCCTTCATGTTGCAGGAATGACGAGGTCCGAATTAAAAGCAAAATTAGAAAAAGACCTGGAACCTTACCTGGCACAAACAGTGGTGGCAGTCGGGTTCTTGAACAGGCATATTACCCTTATAGGAGCTTTATCACAAGTAGTACCTTTACCAGGCGATAATATGACTATTCTTGATGCCATAGCCTCAGCCGGAGATATTGGTGAAAAGGGCATGAAAGATAGTGTCCTGGTGATACGCGAGAATGGAAACGATAAAGTATTTAAAAGACTAAATCTTACCGATGAATCGATCTTTTATTCCCCTTATTTTTATTTACAACCGAACGATATTATTTATATAAAACCTGTTAAAAAGAAAAGCGAGAATACTACAAGGATCATTTCATACGTTACCGCAGGGATCACATTTGCATTTTTTATCATCGACCGTATATTTAAATAACCCGCCATCGCCCCAATGGAAGAAGATCAATTTTTTAAAGAAAAAACCGATACAAATATCTTCAAGCAGGTCATTTACAAATATCTGCCGTTCTGGCCTTTATTTGTCATTACAGTTTCAATTTCCATGGTTTTTGCATATATAGATGTTCGCTCAAAAGTACCCATCTACGTAGCTGCTGCAAAAGTGTTATTAAAAGATCCCCAAAAATCCGGTAGCGATTCCAAAGTTTTGGAAGCCTTGAATATTTTTGGCGAAAAAAAGATCGTGGACAATGAGATCGTGGTCTTACGTTCACCCGACCTGATGACAGATGTGGTCAAACAGTTGAATCTTTATGCTTTGGTATATAACCAGGGTAATGTGCGCACAGAAGAATTATACAGCTCTAATTCACCCATCAAATTTATAGCGCTGGATAAAGAGAATCTGAACCTGTGGGGCACTTATTATTTCTCTGTAGACTGGCGGAATAAAATTGTTCGTATAGACAATAAAAATGTACCCTTCGATTCGACTGTTGTTCTTGGAGGTAATGTTATACGCCTTCAAATAAATCGTGATTACAACCCCAATGTGACTGGCAAGAATTATTATGTGCAGTTTATGTCTCCCGGGGGAGCCGCAGGTAGTATTGTGGGCGGATTGAGTATTTCACCTTATTCCTATTCCTCTACCATTTTAAATGTGAGCCTTAGTACTCCGGTGCCTGAAAAAGGCCGGGATATCCTGACCAAACTCTTTGAATTGTATAATGTAAATGGGGTAGAGGATAAAAAGGAGATCGCTGATAAAACGGTCCAGTTTATCGATGACCGGCTCGACCTGGTTTCATCCCAACTCGACAGCGTGGAAAGAAAGATTGCGGGTTTTCAATCGAAAACGTCCGCAGTTGATCTCTCTACCCAGGCAAGTGCTTACTTCAATAAGGTGACTGATCTGGATAAACAGAACAGCGAAATTGATCTGAAGTTAGACGGCCTTAAAGAACTGGAAATGTATCTTCAACATAAAGGGAACCGAACCGTTCCATCTTTATTGTTGTTTAGTGATGGCAGTCTTTCCGGATTACTGGATAAGCTATACACTGCTGAAACGCAGGCAAAGGCGTTGAAAAGTGTTACCGGTGAAAACAATGATGCCTTTATTCTGGCTACTGCCCAAATCGAAAAGCTGAGGGGAGATATTGAAGAAAATATGGCCAACATCAGGAAAAGCTTACTGACCTTAAAATCGCAGGTTAACGATAAGATCAGTGCTAATAATTACCTGTTGCAAAAAGTGCCGGAACAGGAAAGGGTATTTTTAGACATCAGCAGGCAACAGGCTGTTAAAAACAACATCTACACTTACCTCTTACAAAAAAGAGAAGAAACGGCTATCTCATCCGTGGCTACTACGCCTGATTTGAAAGTAGTGGAGTCTGCCTCTTCCTACGGTCCCATTAGCCCGATTGAAAAAAATTTTTATACCACTGGCTTTGTGATCGGCCTATTGGCAGCGGCTTTTCTGGTTCTGTTAAAAGAAATTTTTAGTCGTAAAGTACTCTTCCGCTCTGAAGTTGAAGGCAAGATGGATGTGCCTATTTTAGGCGAATTGGTACAGGTAAAAGCAAAAGACCCAATCGTGATCATGGATGGCAAGCGAACTGTCATCGCAGAGCAGTTTCGCTCTATCAGAACGAACCTGGCTTTTATGGGGCTGAATGAAAAGCACAATACACTGTTAATCACTTCGAGTGTGTCTGGAGAAGGGAAAAGCTTTGTGGCTATCAATTTAGCAATCAGCTTTACCCTCACAGGTAAAAAGGTGGCGTTAATGGAACTGGATCTTCGCAAACCGAAACTAAGCAAGATCTTAAACGTGAAGAAAACTCCTGGAATTTCTAGCCACCTGGTAGGAAAAGCTTCTGTGGATGAGATCATCAAAGAAACCCATATCCCGGGATTGCACGTAATTTCGGCCGGGCCGATTCCACCGAATCCCACTGAACTAATCCAGGGGGAAAAATTTGGTCAATTGGTAGCGGAATTAAAAACCAGGTTCGATTATGTGATCTTTGATACAGCACCAGTATCTCCGGTAACAGACGCACAGTTACTCCAGGCCTTTGCGGATATTAATTTATTTGTTGTGCGCCACGCCGTGACGCCCCGCGTGTTTCTTACCATGATTGAAGCACTTGAGAAGCAAAAGAAATTTAAACACATGTGCCTTGTCTTCAATGGTATTAAGCCACGTGGGTTTCATTTTTATGGATATGGATTCGGAGGCTACGGCAATGGGTATGGTTATGGTTATGGTTATGGTTATGGCTATGGCGGAGAATACGGCGGTGGCTACTACCTGGAAGAACATAAAGGAGTTTTGGCTTTATTGAAAAAATATTTTCGCAGGTCATAAAAGCAGGCTAACCATGAATATAATTTTAGGCCCAGTTAAAAATCATAGTGACTGAGAAGGGCGAAGCCATGTTAATGTGCTAATTAGCTGATTGGCTAATTTAGCTAACCAGCTAATTAAAGGAATGATTGAAGAGATAAAGAAAACCTGGTATGCTGTCTATACCAAACCTAGATGGGAAAAGAAAGTAGCAGCTTTGCTTTTAGAAGCAGGAATTGAAAATTATTGCCCGATCAATAAAGTGACCCGCCAATGGAGCGACCGCAGAAAGGTCGTCCTCGAGCCTGTTTTCAAAGGCTATGTTTTTGTGAGGGTTGAAGAAAGTAAAAAGTGGGCAGTAAAAAAGATTCCCGGCATTTTAAACTTCGTTTACTGGCTTGGCAAGCCGGCCCAAATCCGGGATGAGGAAATTGATTTGATCCGGAAATTCCTGAATGAATTTACGGATGTGCAGGTGGAAGCCAAAGGCTTCGTCGTTAACAGCGAGGTGCGTATCAAACAAGGAGTCCTGATGAACTACAAAGGAATCGTAGTAGAAGTTCTCGGCAGCAGGGCAGTAGTGAAGATAGACACTTTCGACCTGCAATTAAGCGCGCATTTTGACAAGAAGAACTTAGAGTTGATGTAGGTCCCGGCCGGGAAACTTTCTTCCCCGGCCTGAACGATTAAATCCGGTCAATACGCTTTTTCTTCGGCCTGAACGATTTGTACGCTGGATAAATCCCTGTAAGTTCGTGTGTTGTAATCAGTAATGAAAAGGTTGTATAATTCGTGCTCTAAATTTGTGTTATCTCTCAAATAAATAAGTGCAAAAAAGTTTAAAAATATATATCGCCGGTCATCGTGGCCTTGCTGGCAGTGCGATCGTCAGAAAGCTAAAACAGGAGGGATTTAATAACCTCCTTCTTCCCACTTCCGCCGAACTCGACTTGCGCAATCAGCAGGCAGTAAAAGAGTTTTTTGAACAGGAAAAACCCGAATACGTTTTTCTTGCTGCAGCCAAAGTAGGAGGGATCAACGCCAACAATACCTATCCGGCTGATTTCATCTATGATAATTTATGCATCCAGAATAATGTGATTCATCAAGCCTACAAAACAGGTGTAAAGAAATTACTGTTCCTCGGAAGCAGTTGCATTTATCCAAAGAATTCAGAGCAACCCATCAAAGAAGAATATCTATTAAGTGGCTACCTGGAGCCAACAAATGATGCCTATGCGATCGCAAAGATTGCCGGGATCAAAATGTGCCAGGCATATAACAAACAATACGGCTGCAATTTCATCAGCGCCATGCCAACCAATTTATATGGCCCGGGAGACAATTATGATCTAAATAATTCTCATGTGCTGCCAGCCTTATTAAGAAAATTTCATGAAGCAAAGATCAATAATGAGCCGGTAGTTACTGTATGGGGCACCGGCAAACCCTGCCGTGAATTTCTTCATGTGGATGATCTGGCCTCAGCCTGCTTTTTCTTAATGCAAAACTATAATGATCCGGCCATCATCAACATCGGGACCGGCAAGGACATCTCCATAGGCGAAATGGCAGAGATGATCAAAAAGATCACTGCCTATGAAGGCGAAATAATTTTCGATACCTCCATGCCCGATGGCACTTTCAGAAAACTACTGGATGTAAGCAAATTACATTCGCTTGGATGGAAACTAAACATTCCGTTCGAAGAAGGAGTAAGAAAAACTTATGAACAAAAATTTCTTGTACCTGCTCAATAGTTTTTCTGCAGGGTGTTAATTTTCACATTTTTATATTTTCACATTTTCACATTAGCCCTTGTGTAGAATCTCCGGCATAATCAACCCCCATCTTCCTATTGAATCTTTAGGCTCAATGGTAAAAGAAATGTGTACCATCATGAAGCATGGCGGGCCGGATGATGAAGGTATTTTTTGTGACCGGGAGAACAGCCTCGTTCTCGGCCACCGCCGCTTGTCACTGATAGACCTTTCTGATGCAGGTCATCAGCCAATGAGTTACGGCGATGGGAAATACCAGGTCAGTTTTAACGGTGAGATATATAATTACAGGGAATTAAAATCAGAACTACAGCAGTCAGGTTGCTGCTTCAAAACAAATAGCGATACAGAAGTGATCTTGACGGCTTTTGCTTCGTTCGGTGTAGCGGCCTTTGACAAGCTGAACGGTATTTTCGCCTTTGCTTTATGGGACCAGGCAAATGGAAAGATTTACCTGGTAAGGGATCCTTCAGGCGTCAAGCCACTCTATTATGCAGCCACAAAAGAAGGCTTAGCATTTGCCTCAGAAATAAAGGGTTTTAGGCCCATTCCGTATCTGCAGGAAGACAACGAACTGTGGCCGGTTTACTTGATGGCGTACGGATTTTTACCCGAGCCTGTAACGACTCTAAAGCAGGTGCAGCCGGTGCCGAAGGCCTCGTATGTTTGTTATGATCTATGCAGCAGAAGTTGCGAAATAAAGACCTATCACGAATATCAATTTACCGAAGACCTATGGAACAGAGAAGAAGTGATCACGCTGATCAAAGAAGCCCTGCAACGATCTGTAAAAAAAAATCTCATTGCTGATGCGCCGATAGGTGTCTTCTTAAGTGGTGGCATAGATTCAGGGATCATCGCCCTGCTGGCAAGCCAGGCTACCGGCGAATTAAACACCCTTTCGATCTATTTTGACAATCAGGAGTTTTCTGAAAAGAAATACCAGGATATCCTGTTGGAAAAAATGGGGTGTACAAATAACCAGTTCCTTCTGAAGGAAAGTGAATTTCATGAAAACCTGCCGCACGTTCTGGATGCCATGGATCTTCCATGCTCAGATGGGATCAACACCTGGTTTATCAGCAAATATGCCCGCCAAAATGGACTAAAGGCTGTTCTTTCGGGTATTGGTGCAGATGAACTATATGGTGGCTATCCAAGTTTTGACCGCGTAGAAAAAATGCTGCTCTTGGAAAAACTGCCTGCCCAACTATTACAAAGCGGGAAGTATACCGGTTTAAGAAAATTGCGCCGGATGGGCTATTTAAGCCTTGGCGGTACATTAGGGAAATACCTTTTTTTAAGAGGTCAGTTTATTCCTTCAGAGATCGCTGAATATTTGAGCATGGACGAATCAGCCGTGTGGAATATCTTACAGGAAACACCTCAATATTGTGATCTTAGTGCACTTAGTCCAGGCAACCAGGTGAGTTGGGTAGAGACCAACATTTACATGCAAAACCAGTTGCTACGGGATGCGGATGTGATGAGCATGGCACATGGTGTTGAAATCCGGGTTCCATATCTTGATAAGGAATTTATAGCACTTACCATGAAGATCCGCTCCACGATTAAATATGCTGGGTCAAAACACAAACAATTACTGATTGATAGTTTTAAAGATATTTTGCCCCGGCCGGTTTGGAACCGCCCTAAAATGGGCTTCAGCTTTCCGTTCAAAGAATGGTTTTCAAGAAATGAGCTGGTAAAAGATCTGGGAATCGAAGAAGGCTATTATGAAAAATTTATTTCCGGAAACATGCACTGGTCGCAATTTTTAACCCTTGCATTAATAAAAGATAGTGCGGTTGCAGCATAAAGTACTTTTTCTTTCATTAAGAACTTTCTCTGGCACCGGGGGAATTGAACAGGTGAGTAAAGTTGCAGGGAAAGCGATGTATGAAATTTGCAAAGAACAGGGTGATGACCTACAGGTATTTTGCATGTACGATAAATCAGGTGATGCAGATAGCCGCTATTTCCCGCCAGGTATCTTTAAAGGTTTCGGTATTAAAAAATGGAGGTTTGTGGCAGACAGTGTGAGGTATGGCAGCAAACGCCAACTGGTCGTGTTGAGTCACATTCATCTTTTGCCTGCAGGTTATTTAATAAAATTAATTTCTCCCAAAACAAAGCTGATCCTGTTGGCACATGGCATTGAAGTGTTTGAAAAGTTTTCGATCTTAAAAAGGAAAATGCTTCGCCAATGTGATCAGATCCTGGCCGTAAGTAAGTTTACAAAGGACACGTTGATTAAGCAGAGCATGTTGCCGGAACATAAATTCAAAGTTCTCAATAACTGCCTTGATCCGCTTTTGGAAGAACCGGTTGAAACTGAAAAGAGTACTGACCTACTGGCAAGATACGGATTTCATAAAGACGACACCATTTTAATGACACTCGGTCGCCTTTCATTCAATGAAGGTTATAAAGGCTATGATCTGGTGATTGAAAGCCTGTATCAATTGCAGCAAAGCCATCCTGAATTGAAATACCTGGTTATTGGGCAGTATGATGCAATGGAAAAGAAACGCCTCGATCAGTTAATTGAATCTTTTGATGTAAAAGACAGGGTTGTGCTTACTGGTTTTATCCCGGATACTGAATTGGCAGCACATTTCAATCTTGCTGATATTTATGTTATGCCCAGTGAAAAAGAAGGTTTTGGAATTGCCTTCATCGAGGCAATGTACTATAACAAACCCGTGATTGCAGGCAATAAAGACGGCTCAGTAGATGCATTATTAAACGGGAAACTGGGTTTACTGGTAAATCCTGGAAGCAAGGAAGAAGTTTTGCAGGCTATTGAAAAGGTCCTTTGCAACAGAAACAAATTTCTTCCGGATCACAACTTGCTCATGGAACACTTTAGTTACCCGGTTTATAAAGAAAAATGGTCAGAGGTGTTGAAAAATTGGATGGCTTATAATAATAAAGCGTTGCCGATCATGGAAACTGAGAACACTATTTTATCCGGTACCACCAATAACCAACAGCTTCCTTCAGGTAAGTATCCCATGCCATCATTACCGGCAGTGTTGGAACCAGGTCTGAAAGAGTAGAACGGCCCATTCCGGCGGTATAGTTACAGGGAAAAGCATCAACCCGAACGCCGGATTTTTTGAAAAGCAATTCAGCCCGGGGCATGTGAAAAGCGGATGTTATCAGCAGATAGGGTGGCCGCAAGTGCAAAGAATCAAGGATGATTTTAGAATTAAGGGCGTTTTCTTTCGTATTGTTTGATTTGTCCTCAATAAAAATGACTGAATCAGGTACACCAAAAGCAAGTAATTCACCTTTTACCCAGGCTGCTTCCTGGAAGCTATTTTCATCCGCTTTGCCATTACCGCCACTAATGAGAAGATGTTTGATTTCACCCGCTTTATACAATTTCACAGCCTGTATAAACCGGTCTGCCGATGAATTAAAATACCCATTAGCGTTCTCATCCGGACTGGCAAATCCGCCCGGAACGATTCCGCAACTGTATTGCAAAACCGGGTTAACCGCAACAGGCTTTGGTTGCCATTTTTTTACGTACCAGTTAAAAAGCCATTGGTTGCCAAATAAAATAAAGATGCAGGCCGCAAGAATTAAAGCAATCTTTTTGAAGGAACGTTTCTTTACAATCCAGGCCAGAATCAGCAAAACAACCAGCCAGTTGAAAGGAGATAAAACCCAGGATAAAACGGCAGAAGCGAATTGGTGCATGAAGTATAATTTTCGATAAAAATACAGGAAGGGATATGATTTCAAAAATTAGATTTTCAAACCCGGTCGGGACGCTTGCCTTCCGCGGCCTGAACGATAACTAAAACCCGGTCAGGATTCTTGTCTTTCACGGTCTGAACAATAACTGAAACCCGGTCGGGACGCTCGTCTTCCGCGACCTGAACGATAGCTTCTAATTTGCCGTCGTCTGGCCTCCCGGCCAAGGACTTAGATTTATAATATAAAGCGTTTCAGGAAAATGCCCGGAGTTAAACAGGATGCGCTGGCCTCTATGCTGGGCGATGATTGGAACCAGCAAAAGATCTCCCTGCTGGAACAAAAGGAACAGATAGATGACCCTTTACTGGAACAAATAGCCGGGTAGCTAAAAGTACCGGCAGATGCAATTAAGAAATTTGATGAGGAAACGGCCATCTTTAACATCCAGAACAATTTCGAGGGCTCTAATACCGGGGCGTCTGGGGTTTATACAAATAACAACAACTGCACCTTTAATCCACTCGAAAAATATGCAGAAGCGATGGAAGCCAATAAAGAGCTCTATGAAAGGCTGTTACAATCAGAAAAAGAAAAAAATGAACTTCTGCAAAACATGCTGAATGAAACGAAGAGAAGAAGTTAATTATTTTGTCAACCATGGTTCGTGTCTTCAGCCATGGTTCGTGTCTCACGAACCACATTTTGCCAACGAAGTGTCTGTCCAAATCAGACATCAAAAAATCATCCATCAACCATCAACAATGAACTCCCGCCGCGACTTCATTAAAAACTCAACCCTTTCCCTCGGATTGATCTCCCTGCCATCCTTGCTTTCCGCAGAAAAGAAAGAAACAGGCAAAGGAAAGAAGATCGTTTGCATCGGTGGCCATCCCGATGATCCTGAAAGTGGTTGCGGTGGCACCTTGGCCAAACTGAGAAATGCAGGCCACGAGGTGACGATCATTTACCTGACCACCGGAGAAGCAGGCATTCCGGGTAAAAGCCATGATGAAGCCGCTGCCATCCGCAGGCAGGAGGCGATCAACGCCTGCAAAGTGCTGGATGCAAAACCCGTCTTTGCCGGCCAAATTGATGGCGATACCATTTGCAATAACGAATGGCTCACCAAAATTCAGCAGTTGATCACTGATGAAAAGCCGGACATTGTGTTCACCCAGTGGCCATTAGATTCTCATAAAGATCACCAGGTGGCAAGCCTCCTCACGATACAAACCTGGATTAGAAACCCTCAACAGTTTTCGTTGTATTTCTATGAAGTTTGTATCGGTGAGCAAACACTCATCTTTCATCCAACGGATTATGTGGATATTACCGATACCCAGGATCAAAAGAAAAAAGCGGTGTACTGCCATATCAGCCAGGACCCGCCGGGGATCTATGACTGTGGCCATGCCGCTATGGAAGATTTCCGGGGCCGCGAATTAGGCGTAAAAGCAGCCGAGGGATTTGTGAGAATGGCCGGTAAACTACAAGGTGGAATGGGATTTTAGAAATAGAAAAAGTATCTTTTTTGTTTGTTCACTATTCTTTTTCTATGCCTTTTTTCGCTATTTTCTTCGGGTCATCTCCGTCATTGACGGACTTGGGGCGAACAAATCAGCCTGCAGACAGCAGGAACAACATGGGCAAATAAGGCGATATTAATGTAGATAAACTTTTGCCAGCATACGAAACGATCGTACCCCAGCTGACAGGTCCTGGTAACCTTGCGCTGGCCCTCATGGCGATGCGCTATGCTCGTGGGAATGAAATCGCGATTAACCAGATGCGCTGGAAACCGATGGGGATTGTGGAAAGTTTTTATAATTAAAAATGAAAGTATTTAATTTATCTGCTTTAAATATTAAAAACATAATAAAAAAATTTATTCACTTCTTCGGATTTGAACTTTCCAATTTAAAATCCTTAAAAGAAAACAGGACTATTGTGTCTAAGCTAAGCGAGGATAAAGAAGAAATTGAGGCTGCTTTAAACAAAATTTTGTTGATTCTTGATAAGTCTGTTTCTGATAACAGTAAATTTTCTCTTGAAGGTTTTTTAAAATTTTCGATAGATAAAGTAATAAAATCTAAGGCTCAAATATTTCAGGATCTTTTTGTCTTATATTATTTGAAGGAGAAAAGGAATGGTTTTTTTGTAGAATTTGGAGCAACAAATGGAATAAGCTTAAGCAATACGTATTTGCTTGAAAAAGCATATGGGTGGACAGGTATTCTTGCTGAACCCGGTATAATTTGGAATTCACAATTAAAAAGCAACAGAAATTGTAGTATTGATAACAGATGCGTATGGACTGTTTCCGGCACTAAATTAATTTTTAATGAAACAGAAAATGCATCTCTTTCTCAAATTGATTTATATGCTGAAAATGATTTCATGGCAGCAAAACGAAATATCCGATCAAATTATAAAGTTTCAACTATCTCATTAAATGACCTGTTAGAAACATATCATGCTCCTTTGAGTATTGATTATTTATCTATAGATACTGAAGGGTCAGAATATGAAATTCTTAAAGCCTTTAATTTTGAGAAATTTAAAATTAGTGTTATTACTGTTGAACATAACTTTTCGGAAAGCCGACAATTAATATTTAATTTATTATCAAAGAATGGATATAAAAGAGTTTTTGAAAAAATCAGTTTGTTCGATGATTGGTATGTAAAGTATAATTAGGGATGGTTCTTTTATATTCACAACAAGGAAGATTGGCAAACCGTCTGTGGCAGGCTGCTTATTTTATTGCAAATGCAATAGAAAATCAATATAAACTTTATCATCTTGGATTCGCAGAATATTTCATTTATTTTGATGAAAGTCTTCCTGAGGGGTTAAAAAAATACGCCAATAATTGTAAGGTGTTGGATTTTAAATCAAGTACTTTAAAAGAAAGGTTACTGATAAAATATGCAAATGCCTCCAAAATATTCGAGCCGAACTCAAAGTTCCAGTTTCCTTTTATAAAACAAATTAATATAGAACTTTTAGAGAATGAATTTGATATTTCGACAAGTTCCTTTCTCAGCCTCTCTAATAAGAAAATAATTTTAGTGGATGGTTGGAAATTTGTGGATAATAAAGCATTAAATAGACAATCTGATGTCATTAGACAACTATTTAAACCAAATAGAAATTACTTAAATAATATTGAGCAATTAGAGGAGTCTGAATTTACAAAATACGACCAAATAATAGGTGTGCATGTAAGAAAAGGAGATTATTCTACTTTCAATGAGGGTAAGTGGTTATATTCAAATGCTGATTACGTTAAATTTATCAATAAACTTTTAAACCTGGAGTCATTTAAACATAAAAAAGTAGGATTTTTATTGTGCTCAGATGAAAAAATAAATGAGGATGATTTTATTGGGATAAATGTTATAAAATCAACCGGGCATTTTATCGAAGATTTGTATGCTTTGTCATGCTGTGATTTTATTATGGGACCTAAAAGTACATTTTCAGGCTGGGCATCATTTTACGGAAAAAAACCACTATTGCATATTATTGACAAAGAAATGAAATTCGATGAACTGGATTTTAAAGGTTTTGGAAACTAACCGAGATGTTAAAGCTGATTAGTACAAAAAAATTGCAGGAAGATAATAGCTACTGGGATATTGTAATCACTCCGAAAAATAAGCTTTTAGACCTTAAACTAAGAGAACTATGGCATTACCGGGATCTCCTAAGATTATGGGTGCGAAGGCAATACGTAGGAGCTTACAAGCAAACCTTAATGGGCCCTTTATGGCATTTTATTTCTCCTATTTTTGGAACACTCAGCTACATGTTTATTTTTGGAAAAGTTGGTAATTTATCAACCGGAGGTGTGCCCATGTTTTTGTTCTATTGCGCCGGTATTTCCATCTGGAACTTTTTTTACGGATGCTTCAGTAGTTCTTCAAGTGCTTTTTCTGCTAACGCCGGCATTTTTGGGAAGGTATATTTTCCCCGGCTTATTATGCCATTGGCCAGCCTTATTTCTAGCTTGATCAAGTTCGGGATCCAGTTTGCTCTTTTAATAGTAGCTTATATATATTATATGATTTGGCAAGGATATCATCCACCAGTAAACTGGCATTTATTGTATATTCCTGTTTCGCTGCTGTTTCTTGCTTTAACTGGTTTTGGTATGGGGATCATCATTTCAGCTGTTACGACCAAATACCGGGACGTTAGTATTATGGTGGGCTTCGCCATGCAGGTTTTTATGTACGTTACGCCGATTGTTTATTCCTTTACCACCTTATCACCGAAAATGCAGCAGTGGGTCTCTTTAAACCCTTTGGTGGCTCCCATCGAAGCCTTCAAATATGCCCTGTTCGGTATTGGTCAATTTTCATTTGCGAGTTTTTTATACAGTTTTACGTGGATGATCGTTTTACTGTTTACAGGTATTATTTTATTTAACAGAGTTGAGAAGAACTTTATGGATACGGTTTAGAATTAAAAATTACGAATTAAGAATTAAGAAAGGATTACATGTCAGTAGTAATAAAAGTAGAAAACCTTTACAAACAATACCGCCTCGGTGAAGTGGGAACCGGCTCTATGAAGGACGATATCAAAAGATGGCGATATAGAATGATGGGTAGGGAGGATCCGTTTCTTATGATTGGCGAAGAAAATGACCGGACTGTAAAAGCGAAGAGTAAATATGTTTGGGCTTTACAGGATATTAATTTTGAAGTACAGCAGGGAGAGATTTTAGGAATAATTGGCAGAAATGGCGCCGGGAAGTCTACCTTATTAAAAATTCTTTCGCGTACAACGGGGCCGACGAAGGGAACTTTGAAAATGAAAGGCCGGGTTGCCAGTTTACTGGAAGTGGGAACAGGTTTTCACGCAGAGTTATCCGGAAGGGAAAACATTTACCTCAATGGGGCCATCATGGGAATGCGGAGAGATGAAATCACCAGGAAGCTTGATGAGATCGTTGACTTTGCGGGTGTTGAAAAATACCTTGACACTCCTGTAAAAAGATATTCATCCGGAATGTATGTACGATTAGCTTTTGGTGTTGCAGCACACCTGGAACCTGATATTATGATCGTGGATGAAGTGTTGGCGGTAGGTGATGCAGAGTTTCAAAAAAAAGCAATAGGAAAAATGAAGGATGTATCTAAGGGTCAAGGTAGAACAGTTCTTTTTGTAAGCCACAATATGGCTGCTGTTACCAATTTATGTGAAAAGGGTTTATTGTTGGTTAATGGGGAAATTGAAACTGTTGGTACAATTGATCACATTATAAGTGCCTATCAACTCTCAAACAGAACGATTTCCAAAGAGTTAACTGATTTTGAAAGAACAGGTTCTGGTGTATGCAGGATTACGAAAATTAATATAAAAAGTGAAAACGAAATAGAAAGTGATATTCAAAGATTAGGCGATAGAATGAATATTGAAATATTGATTAAAAATCTTTCAGGTAGAACTTTAAATAATCTTAGAATAATAATTGGTGTTTATAATTTAAATGATGAAGGATATTTGAGATTTGATACTCAAACAAAAGGGCAACTGATAAGTATTCCGGTCAATGGCACAAAAGTCATTTGCAAGATCAATGAACATTTAAATATTAAGCCAGATCAATATTCAATGAATATTGCCATTTTAAAAGGCGATGAGATGGTAGATTATGTAGCAGAAGTAGGAAAATTCTTAGTTGAGAACTTTGATTATTATGGAACTGGCCAAGCTATAGAGAATCCTGAACTTTCAAAAGTATTTTACAAACATTCATGGGAAACTTGTTAACTTTTTATGATACAAGAGATTTCTGATACCAATTTTTCTCCCTTGTCAATGATGGATGACTTTGGAAGAGTTTTTTTTCAAAGTGGCAGGGTATTTCGGGCTATACACAATGATAAGAAAGACTTCTGTTTAAAGCTTTTATATTCTGAACTTTTTAAAGAGTTATCAGAGAAAAAACTTATCCCAAAAACAACTGTTGCTGATTTCAAAATTGAGGGCTATGAATTAGTATTAGAACACGAGAAATTATTGCAAACGTTTCAACATGAATGGTCATTTAGTATGATAAGAAATGTTGCACTTACTATTTTAGAAGTCAACAGTATTTGTGAAAAGTATGGTTATGAATTGAAAGATGCCCATATGTTCAATTTGGCTTTCAGAGGAACTCAACCTGTATGGCTCGATATAGGAAGTATATTACCAAAAGTGAAGAATAATACTAGTTGGACAGCTTACAACGAGTTTTTAAATGCAGTAGTAGTTCCATTATTGTTTTGGAGTGAAAATCAAATATTTATTGCGCGAAAATTATTGGAAAGTATTCATTATGGAATCACTACGATTCCATCTCAGTCAATTTTAGAATCTGGTTTATTAAAACTTCTAAACGTTTCAAAAGAAACATACCTTTTCAAAGTAAGATCATTAAAATTAATAGAAACAAAAAGTAGAAATAGATTTTTGTCTATAGTTACAGCAAAAACTCAAACGATAATCAATAAAATAACCAGTAAAAATACGAATGTTTTTTCATATAATCTTAATTATACCCCTATTAATAGTCTTCTAAATTCAATTGCTTCAAACGATATTAAAGATTATTTATTATCTCTTCCCATACCAATAGTAGATAGTAAATGGAAAGCATATCATCAAAATTATAGGAATATTGATGGATCAGTGAACTATAGCCCCCGTTTTAAAACGATATTGGAATTAATAAAAAGTGCGAAGGATATTAAAACGATTATTGACCTTGCTGGCAATGAAGGAATACTATCTGAATTACTTTTAAAAGAATTGCCTCAAACAAGCATTATAATTGCAGATTATGATCAGAATGCAATAGATATGGCATATAATAATTTTAGAAAAATAAATCCTGAGAATGTAACTACACTATTGTTAAATCTTATGTATACTTCGGACATGGCAGGAACTGCAAAAAGGCTTCGGTCAGATTTAGTGTTAGCACTGGCAATAACCCATCATCTAATCTTAACGGAAAAATATTCTTTACATGCAATTTTTGAAAGAATATCTTCTTTCACAAATAAATATGTAATGATCGAATTTATGCCTTTGGGATTATATAGTACCGAAAGCAGAAAATTACCTTCTATTCCCGAATGGTATAACATAAAATGGTTCAAAAATATTTTTGAATTTTATTTTGAAATTATTATTATAAAAACACTCGAAGAAAATAGGGTACTATGTTATGGCAAAAAAAGGGCTAAGAAAAATCCTGAGGAATAATAGAAGAAGATGGCTAGTTCAAGTATTTTTCAAATCCTTAACTCCACCTGTAATTTGGTTATTGCTGAGTAAAGCAAAAAGCAGATTAATTAAAAATGTTAGACAAGCGCACCTAAAAAATAAAAACGTTTCAGAAGAAAAAATATTTGAGGAAGAAAAAAGAAATGAAGACATAAGAATAAATGCATTGTCAAGATATAAGGAAACAGAAACTATTTTCCTTGGTCATAAATTGAAAATAGTTGATAATGCGTCTTTTCAATTTATGAAAAAGGAATTATTCGAATCAGAAGTTTATAAATTCAATTGTAAAAGTGACCAACCCTACATTATTGATTGCGGCGCAAACATTGGTCTTAGCATTATTTATTTCAAACAATTATTTCCCAATGCCGAAATTGTCGGATTTGAACCGGATGAAAAGGTGTTTGAATCACTTCAATTTAATATTAAATCCTTTGAATTTTCTAAAGTTACTTTAATAAAAAAAGCCTGTTGGGATGAAGAAACAACATTGAAGTTTTATTCGGAAGGGGCAGATGGCGGTCGGGCCGCAATTAAATCGGATATTGAAAATATAATGGAAGTAAAAACTATAAGATTAAGAGAGTTTTTGAAAAGAAAAGTGGATTTTTTGAAAGTTGATATAGAAGGGGCGGAAATTAAAGTACTGAAGGATTGTTCGGATTTGCTTTTAAATGTTGAAAAGATATTTGTAGAATATCATTCTTTTATTGGCATGGAACAGTATCTACCAGAGATTCTAACTATTTTAAAGAAAGCAGGATTTCGATTACATATATCAGCTCCAGGATTATCTTCAAAGAGTCCCTTCATTCGGTTGCCACTGTATGAAAGCATGGATAATCAATTGAATATTTCAGGAAGCCGATGACTAAAAAGAAATGGCAGAAATTAAATTAAAAGTGGTTCACATTTGTACTTACCTTGAAGGTGGTGCTGGTCGGGCAGCTTATAGAATCCATGAAGCTTTACTAAAAAGTGGAATAAAATCTTCATTTGTAACGATTCAGTTACATCAGCAAGTTATGAAAAGTGAATCTTTATCAAAAGCGAATCATGAGTCTTTTATTGACAGACAGTTCAATCGAATTCAATTTCGGCTTAAAAAACATTTAGGAATTGTATTTAAGAATAAGGAGCAACGAAAACGAGAGAAGAAATATAAATACTATTCTAAATTTAATGAAATTAAAGTTTTTTTTGATTGCGAAATTGCTACACTTCCATTTACTGATTATAATATTCTTGATAATCCAGTAGTTAAAGAGGCCGATATAATTCACCTTCATTGGATTGGTGAAATGGTTGATTACCCAACTTTTTTTAAAAATAATACAAAACCAATTGTTTGGACATTGCATGATATGAATCCCTTTCAAGGCTTGTTTCATTATAGGAATGATGAAATAAGAAACAGAAATGGTATTGAAAAATTTGATACGGAAATTCAAACAATTAAAAAAAAAGCTATCAATAGCGGATCTTCTGAGTTAATATTGGTAACTCCTTCAAAGTGGTTACAAGACGAGACATTAAATAATAATACATTTAAGAATTTCAAAAGTCATTACATTCCTTATCCAATCAGTAATTGTTTTTGGAACATACAAAAAGCTGATATGAAAACAAGGAGTGAAGGAAATAATGCTATCTTTCTTTTTATATCGCAGGGGGTAAAAGTATGGAGAAAAGGGTTTGATCTTCTAATTGAATCATTGAAAAAAGTGAATATTTCTTCATTTACTCTATTCGTGATAGGTGAGGTTCCAGAATTTCATATTGCCGATCCTCATATTAGGTGGTTAGGGACAATAAAGGAAAATAGAAAATTGATTGAATATTTTTCTATTGCAAATGCTGTTATAATACCCTCAAGGGAAGATAATTTGCCAAATGTAATGCTTGAATCATTCGCTTGTGGTACTCCAGTGATTGGGTTTCCTGTTGGAGGGATCAAAGAGCATGTGATCGACTTTAAAACGGGCTTATTAGCCGAAAAAATAAGCGGTGATTCATTAGCAAGAACAATTGAAAAATTTTATGTTAATCGCGAAAAATTTGATTCACAGGTTATCCGCAATTACGCTAATAAACATTTCAAAGCAGAACTGATCGCTGAAAAGTATTTGAATTTATATAAGCAACTATTAAAGAACTAAAGTCAGATCAATGTCGATAATTAAATCTCTTATTAAAAATTTAATTTCCTATTCAGGATACAATATTTACAAAAGGGGGATTATTCATCAATTTGAATCTAAATCTATGTTAGCAGGTTTGGAAAGAATGAAATTACTAGGCATAAATCCGGATATAATTGTAGATATAGGTGCAGCTAAGGGAAGTTGGTCAGAGAATGCAATGTCTTTTTGGCCGAATTCTCAATATGAACTAATTGAACCTTTAACGGAGCAAAATGATGCCTTGAAAGCTTTAAGTTCTCATTACGAAAAATTAAATTATCATCTTGCAGTTGCAGGTGAAACACAAGGAGAAACATGGTTAAATGTTACCTCCGATCTGGATGGAAGTGGTATTTATGGGTATAAAGAAAAGAATGCACGGAAGGTACCAATGATGACGATCGATGAGGTTGTAAAAAATACTACAGGTTCCCTCATGATAAAGCTTGATACACATGGGTATGAACTACAAATATTAAAAGGAGCGAAAGCAGCGCTACAAAGAACTGAATTATTAGTAATAGAAGTGTATGGATTCTATGTTTCTCCAACTGCTCCTTTGTTTCATGAGTTGTCAACTTTCCTTAATTCGTTAGGTTTCAGATTAATAGATATTGTTGACGTTGTTAGAAGGCCTGGAGACAATGCTTTTTGGCAGGCTGATGCTTTCTATCTTAAAAAAGATCATCCGGTTTTTCAAAGAAATTCCTATGTCTGAAAACTTTCCTAAAATATCTATTGTCACTCCTTCTTTTAACCAGGCAAAATACCTTGAGGAAACAATTATGTCAGTTATAAAACAAGATTATCCGAATCTTGAATTTATTATCATTGATGGAGGCAGTACAGACGAATCACTCGAAATAATAAAAAAGCATGAAAAGAACATTCATTACTGGATTTCAGAGCCTGATAACGGAATGTATCATGCAATCCAGAAGGGTTTTGAAAATAGCACTGGTGAAATAATGACTTGGATCAATTCAGACGACTTGCTTGCAAAAGATAGTCTTTTCAATGTGGGGGAAATATTTTCTGAATTTGAAAATATTGAATGGTTAAGTGGGATTCCGAATATAGTTGATGAAAAGGGGAAGGTGACTTGGGTGGGAAATTTGCCACGGTGGAACAAATATCGGTACTTGCAATTAGACTTTAAGTATATCCAACAGGAAGGTACTTTCTGGAGGAGAAATTTATGGGAAAAAGCAGGATCTCGAATTGATACTAATTATAAGTTAGCTGCGGATGTGGAACTTTGGAGTCGGTTTTTTCAGCTTTCTGATCTATACTATGTAACTGTTTTATTAGGCAGTTTCAGAATGAGAAATGAAAATCAAAAGACGTTAGAATCTTTAGAAGAATACAATCTGGAAGCAGTAAGTTTATTAAAAAAAATACCGAAAAGCCTTGAAGAAAAAAGAAATCTATTTCTAAAAGATTCGAAAGAGAATTGGTTAAACAAAAAAAAGAGAGCAAAGGCTTTTGCCATTTTCAACACTTTTCCTCCACCTCTTTTATATCAAAGGGAAAAGAAAGGATTCATTATTTATTACCAACCATATCCTGATTTTTGAAATTATCAATTATAACCATTAATTATAATAATCTCCGTGGTTTAAAAAAAACCATGAATAGCGTTTTCAATCAAACATTTATTGACTTTGAATATATTATACTTGATGGAGGTTCAATAGATGGAAGCAGAGAATATATTCAACAATTTGCCGATAGAGTTTCATACTGGATCAGTGAAAAAGATAATGGAGTTTATCATGCAATGAATAAGGGTATCCTAAAGGCGACAGGTGAATATTTGATTTTTTTAAATAGTGGTGATTTCTTTTATTCTAATGATTCCATAGAGAATCTTATTAAAGAAAGTGTTGAAGATATTATTTATGGAAACATTTTAGTGGAGACCGGAGAAGGTAATTATTTAAAAACTTATCCTCCTCAATTAACCTTTCAGTATTTTCTTGAAGACACTTTGCCGCATCCAGCAACATTGATTAAAGCTGATCTTTTTAAAAAATTAGGTTTGTATAACGAAGATAACAAAATTGTGTCCGATTGGGAGCTCTTTATGAATGCTGTTTGTTTGCATAGTGCAAGTTACAGATATATTAATCTGACTTTCACCGTCTTTAATTTCGAAGGGATTAGTTCAATTCCAGAGAACCAAAAAAATATCAAGGAAGAAAAAGATTTGATTCTACAGAGATACTACCAGGCATTTCTCCCCGATTATAAAAAGGCTTATGAATATAAAGAAACTTTAAAAAAATTAGAATCTTTAGATAAGCATAAGGTACGTAAAAGGGGCTTTTCTTCTATAATTTTAAAAAAAAAATAAAATTTAAATATTGAATTCAAGCCTTATCTCAGTCATTGTTGCTTGTTACAAACAAGTTGAGTACTTACCAGAGGCTCTGAATTCCGTATTGTTACAATCTTATACAAATTGGGAGTGCATTATAGTAAATGATGGTTCACCTGACAGCACTGAAGAAGTTGCATATCAATTCTGTAAAATGGATAGCCGGTTTAAATATATCAGACAGGAAAATAGTGGCATTAGTGCTGCGAGAAACGCAGGTATTAATATTTCTTCCGGAGTTTACATTTTGCCCCTAGATGCTGATGATAAAATTGGAGTCGATTATTTAAAGGAAGCTGCTTATATCCTAGACAATGAACCTGCAATGAAAGTTGTTTATAGCGATGTAGAATTAATTGGTGCTCAAAAAGGAATTTGGCAACTTTCTCCTTATTCTTTATCTCAACTTGCTTTGGAAAATATGATTTATTGTTCAGCATTGTTTAGAAGAGCTGATTTTGATTTGTATGGAGGATATGATGAATCATTTATTTATGGGTCAGAGGATTGGGAATTCTGGTTACGGATTCTTAAAAAAGGTGGAGGAGTAAAAAAGCTTTCCTCGGTCCATTTTTATTATAGGAAAAAAGGAAATTCAAGAAGTGATTTATTGGATAAGAATAAAAATTGGCAAATCGAAATGAGAAATAAGCTGTTTTTAAAGCATTTTGATTTTTATACTTATTTGTTTGGTGATCCTATTGTAGCGTTTTCTGAAAGAAGGTTTTTTAAAAAACAAGCACAGGAGTATTATGAAAAAATTAAATTGTTAGAAAAAAATCGATTCGATGTCATAAAGAATGCGCTTATCGGGGCTATTCGTTCTCTAAAAAATAAGAGGTGAAAGTTTCTGTTATCATCCCTAACTACAACCATGGTTGCTTTTTAAAGCAAAGGATCGAAAGTATTCTTAATCAAAGTTTCCGCGATTTTGAAGTAATCATTATTGATGATTGTTCCACGGATGATAGTAAAGAAATTATTGAAAGCTACAGGCATAATTTGAAAATAAAAAAGATTGTTTATAATAAAAAAAATACAGGAAGTCCTTTTCCTCAGTGGAGGAAAGGAATCGATTTAGCACAAGGCGAATATGTTTGGATAGCGGAAAGTGATGATTGGGCTAACCCTGATTTCCTGGCGGTTTTAATAAACAGGCTTTCATTTGAAGCTAATGTAGGTATATGTTTTTGTGGTTCTAACTGGATAGATCAAGATGGCAATATTGGGGAGGATTTGTCTCTTTACAATGAGAATTTTTTTAGGAATGGAAAAGAAGAGATAAGGTATCACATGATTAATTATAATTCTGTGCAGAATGTCAGTTCTGCTCTTATAAAAAGGGAGTTAGCAAAAAAGTTTATTAAAAAAACAATAAGTTACAAATCCGCTGGTGATTGGAGTTTATATATAGATGTACTCGCTGAATCAAACATTCTTTATGTAAAGGAGAAATTGAATAATTTTAGATGGTATCACAACAATATTTCAAATGACGCGAAAAAAAAAGGTTTATGGATAACCGAAGGACTAAAGATTATTGCAAGGTCTAATGCTTATAAAATTTCATTTAATAACAGCGAATTTAAAAATATCCTTTACTGTTGGAATCAAAAGTGTAAAGAATTCGAATCATTTACATTTAAGAGGCTTAAGTTTCAAGTTCTTACCTATTACTATTTTTTGATCTTTTCGATCAGAAGAATTTTATTTTTGAAAGGTATTATTTAAAGATGAACAAGCTGGCGGTAGTAATAATAATTGGATATCGAGCTACTTTAACTGAAAATGAAAAGTTATCTTTAAGACAATGCTATAATGTTTTACAAAATTGGGATATCAGAATAATTTCACCTCAAGGAATGGATGTGAGTGAATACAAAAATGTGAACCCAGGTATTCAATTTGAATTTATTGAGCCGAAATGGACATCTTCCTATTTGATGAATAGCCAGTTCAAGACGAACAGATGGTTGTACAATAGATACAGGGATTATGAGTATATATTATTTTATGAATTAGATGCCTGGGTCTTTAGGGACGATTTGGAATATTGGTGCAGAAAAAAATGGGACTATATTGGAGCACCTTGGTTCAGGGGATATGAAGCCGGCGATTCTAATCAAATTACCGGAGTAGGTAATGGAGGGTTTTCGTTGCGAAATAATAAAAGTTCTCTTCGGATAACGAAGAGAATACAGTTTTTAAAAACGCTAAGGAGAGGATGGTTTAAATATTATCTTCAGCCAATATTACCATTTGAAAAGTTAGTTAGCATTTTTAAAAAACCGTTACATATTCAACGCCCTTCTGCTCTAACCTCCTTGTTACTTGATCAATATATTCTCGAAGATATTTACTGGACTGAAAAAATTGCAAAGGTTTTTGATGATTTCAGAGTCGCTTCAATTGAAGATGCGGTTAAGTTTGGATTTGAATTAAATCCTTCTTTACTGTATAAAATGAACCAACATCAGCTTCCCTTTGGGTGCCATCATTGGGAAAAATATGAACCGGAATTTTGGAAACAGTTTATTCCACAACTGTCATTGGAATTAAAAGATGCCTGAATTATCAATCATTACTATTAACTATAATAACCTTATCGGTTTGCAAAAGACCATGCAGAGTGTATTTGCTCAAAATTTTTTAGGGTATGAATATATCATAATCGACGGGGATTCAACAGACGGTAGTAAGGAATATATTAACCAATCTGCCCATAAATTGTCTTATTCAGTTTCTGAAAGAGATAACGGGGTATATGATGCGATGAACAAGGGGATAGCAAAAGCCACTGGAACTTTTTTGATGTTCTTAAACAGCGGAGATTTTTTTGTGGACCAGAATGTCCTGATGAGTTTAAATAAACAGATTAAAAAAAGAAATGCAGACATATATTACGGTAATATTGAAATAACCGATCAGGGTGGTAGCATTTCCAACTTACAATATCCTTCAACATTAACATTAGCCTATCTGAATAGAGCAACAATCAATCATCAGGCATCAGTTATTAAATCCAGTCTTTTTCAGGAAATGGGACTATACGATACCAGTTTTAGTCTTGCAGCAGATTATGCTTTTTTTCTTAAATCCTTCTTTTATGGAAAGCACTTTGAGCATATCAATGAAGAAGTTATTAACTACCAGTTAGATGGAGCCAGTAGTTTGCATAAAGAAGAATATAAGCGTCAAATGAATGAGGCATGGAATCGAATTATTCCTACCTATATGAATAAATTATATAAAGAGAACCAATCGTATGAAACTTTGATGGACCAAAGAATACTAAGATGGGCGAAAAGTTTAAATGAAAATTACAAGAGTTTTAGAAGCTATTTGAAAAACATTAAATAGTTACATAAGAAGCTTTTATTGAAATGTTTGACACGCCCATTCTGTTTTTAATTTTTAATCGTCCAAATGAAACTGAAAAAGTTTTTGAAGTGATTCGTAAGGTTGCGCCAAAGCACTTGTACATAGCTGCCGATGGCCCGAGAAGCAATAAGGAAGGAGAATCAGAATTATGTAAAACGGTCAGAGATGTTGTTACAGATATTGATTGGGAGTGTGATATAAGGACTTTATACAGAGAAAAAAACTTAGGATGCAAAGAAGCGGTGTCAGAAGCGATAAACTGGTTTTTTAGACAAGAGGAGCAAGGGATCATTTTAGAAGATGATTGCCTTCCGGACATCAGTTTTTTTCCCTATTGTGAACAACTGCTTGAAAAATATAAGAATGATGACAGTATAATTTCAATTGGAGGAACTAATTTAGGTTATGAATTTCCTAATCAATACTCTTATGGATTTTCAAGGTTTATGAACATGTGGGGATGGGCAACTTGGAGACGTTCGGTCAATTTAGTTGATTACAATATGGCCGAATGGAGGCAAAAGTCACGTAAAGGATGGTTCTTGCATCAAAGGATTCAACCCTCTCTGTTCACATTTGATTTAAACTGGATAAAGTATTGGGAATTTTTTTTTAACCAGGTTTCATCAGGAAAAATAGATACCTGGGATTATCAGTGGATCTTCGCACAACTTAAATATAAAAAGTTGTCAGTTTTTCCCGCGAAAAATCTTGTAAAAAATATTGGATTTGATAATACTGCAACTCATACATTTTTTCCTGAACATCAAATTGCTCATTTTAAAAAAGAATCCATTTGCTTCCCATTAATAGCTCCGAACCAAAAGGAGATAGATGAGAAATATGAAAATGATTACTTAAAAAAAATTTGGTTCACTTACAATAAGCAGCCTATTTTCTATATTTTGAAAAACAAACTGATTCAAAAAGTTGGGTTGTCGTTAAGTGTTTTGAAAATAAAAGATTCACAAAAAGCAATAATTGAGCAGGATTAAATCAATTATAAAAAAGGTTCCCTTCATTGGGAGGGCTTTAGTAAGAATTAAAGCTTCATTCAAAAGAAAACCCGCGGCGATTCGAGGCGATCGCAATACGATTAAAAATGATGGTTTTTTAGATCATGTTGTTTTCGATATCATTGGAAATGACAATTATATTGAAATTGGAAAAAATTGTCAAATAAGAAACACTTTACTTTATATAAGAGGCAATAATCATCGTTTGATCATTAATGAGAATTGTTATTTTGGGGGAGGTGAGCTTTGGATAGAAGATGATAATTGTCAATTAATTATCCATGAATCGACTACCGTGGAAGAGGCGCATATAGCAGTAACAGAACCTTTTTCTAAAATTGAAATACACAAAGATTGTATGCTCGCAAGGTATGTGGAGATCAGAACAGGTGATTCACACAGTATCGTTGATAGGGAGACAGGAAAAAGAATAAATAATGCAGCTAATGTGTGTATTGGGGAACATGTGTGGATAGGGGCACATGCAAAGATTTTAAAAGGAGTTACTATTGGAAACGATTCAATAATTGGAACTGCATCTGTTGTTACTAAAAATGTACCTGAATATTCCATAGCGACCGGCGTACCGGCAAGAGTTATCAGAACAGGAATTAGCTGGGACAGGAAAAGAATATATGATGATATCAGTAATAATTCCCACATTTAATGCAGGCAAAACGCTGGGAGATGCACTGGAAAGCTTAGTAATTCAAAAATATAAAAATTTTGAAGTTATCATAAAGGACGGGCTATCTACCGATGATACCTTGCTAATTGCTGAACAGTATAGTAAGAAATTGTTGATAACAATAATTTCGGAAGCTGATAAGGGAATATATGATGCAATGAATAAAAGTATTTCAATAGCAAAAGGTAATTGGTTATATTTTCTAGGCAGTGATGATTGTCTAATAGATAGTTCTGTTTTATCAAATGTCGTAGAACAATTTAATGATGATTTTGATATTATTTACGGGGACACTATATGGGTTCCGGAAAATTACGTGGATAAAGGAGAAAAAAGCTTAAGTCAACTGTTACAATTTGGTATCAATCATCAGCGGGTATTTTACAGAAAGTCACTCTTTGAAAGATACGGGCTATACAATATTGAATATAAAATTGCCGCTGATTTTGACTTGAATATTCGTTTCTTCTGTAACCAGGCAATTAAAAAGAAATATATCAATTGCGAATTCACTTTTTATCACTCCCAGGGTATAAGCTCGTTTACTTTTGATGATAATCTATGGGGAGATTGGAGAAATGTTATTTATAAACCATTTTCTCCTTACCTGTCAAAAAGGGAGATATATACAAAATTGCGGGGATATAGTTGGTATGTATTACAAAATAGAAACTACACAGAGGCTTTTAAGTTATTTTTTTTGATCTATTTTCATACTTTCAGTTTTTCATATTTAACCCAAAGCGTGAGCCAGGTAATGAAGTTATCAAAAACACAGCTCCATAGATGAATATCAGAAATTATATTAAAGAAAACATTTCGCCGAAAAATGCCAATCAGTATGCCAGGAGTATTTATTGTAATCAACTATTGAATAATTCGATTTCAAGATCTGCCGCAGCAGCAACAGGCAGGATAGTTGATCCATCGAAACTGGAAACGTGGGAATTTAGCGGCTTCAGTCAAAATGGTGAAGATGGAATTATTGATTATTTACTTGCAGGTGTGACAGAAAGGAACAAATACTTTATTGAAATAGGTTCGGGAAATGGCCTTGAAAATAATACTGCGTACCTGGCACATGTAAAAAAATATTCAGGTTTACAGGTTGAAGGCGATAAGTATGCATACGAGGATTCTCTGCTCATAAAACCGTGGCTTGTGGAAACTATGAATTGTTTTGTAGACAAGACAAATGTTTTAAAGCTTTTAGATAAATCTCTATATAAAAATCCGGATGTTTTTTCTATTGATATTGATGGAATGGATTATCATATTTTACAGCAATTCCTTGAAAATGGCTTAAGAGCTAAAATAATTATCGTAGAGTATAATTCCGCATTCGGTCCGGAAAGAAGTATAACCATTCCATATCAACCCAATTTTGATATGTTTAAGAGTGGACATCCTTATTTATATTATGGAGTTTCTTTAAAAGCCTGGAATAAGTTGCTTTTAGAATATGGTTATGAATTTATAACTGTAGAAACAAACGGAGTAAATGCTTTTTTTATCAGACCCGATGATTTTATTGATGGTTTTTTTAATAAAGTACAGGGTATGAAGTTCAAAGAGAACATGCATCAATTAAGATTATTTAAGAGGAATTGGAAGGCTCAATTTGAAATAATGCAAGAACTTCCTTTTATAGAAATTTGAAGTTACAGCGGGATTAATTGATTTTTTTCGTTTAACACCTTTCCTTGAGAACTTTTTTACGATGAAGAGAATTCTTGTTATTTGTCCTTTTGATGATATTTATCCTCCAACAAATGGAGGTATGAAGCGGTGCTTTCATATTATTGATCAACTTGCATCGCATTTTGAATTAACGGTAATAATTAATCAAAAAAAAGAAGATTTTTTAGAGGCAGTAACTGAATTTCCGGCAATAAAAAAAGTCACCGTATATAGTACAAGGGACGGAAAAAAGCCAAAAGATGTTTTTATTATGCTACCACTCAAATTGCAAAAAGCTTTAAGATTTAGATGGTATAAGAAAAATATAAAAGGGCCGGCAGACGACAATTTTTTATTGTATTATCTTATTTTAAAAAAATTGCTTAAAGAAAAAGCATTTGATGTAATCGTACTCGAGAGCATGGCGTTAAATGCAATGAGCTTAATTCGTAAATATAATGGAAAGGCAAAAATCATTTATAACGCCCACAATGTTGATACTAATCTGGCTAGAGCGTTTATGGCAAAGAAAGAAATAACTGAAAAAGAATTTTGGGAAATAAAGAATTCCGAGAGTTCATTGTATAATAAGATGGACGCAATATTCTGTTGCAGTAAAAAGGATAAAAACGATTTTGATCTTTTAAATAACGGAAAACTGCTAATATCAGTAATTCCTAACGGAATTGTGATTCCTGAGAAATTATATAGTGATGGAGTTAATGAGAAAAATCCACAATTTATTTTGTTTTGCGGCATTTTGTCAACTTTGCCCAATGCGGAAGGCTTACATTGGTTTTGTCAGAACATATGGCCTGCAATAAAAAAAAGTTTCCCTGATTTAAAGTTGTTGGTAGTAGGAGGCGGAACTCTTAATAGAAAGTATTCATCGGATACAAGTGACGCATCGATTATTTTTTCCGGACGTGTGCCAGATGTAAAAGAATGGTATAATAAGGCTGCTGTTTCAGTGGTGCCTCTTCTAACAGGAAGCGGAACGAGACTTAAAATATTGGAGGCAATGGCTATGGGAGTCCCCGTATTATCTACTTCAAAAGGAGCGGAAGGAATCGAATATTCCGATAAGAAAAATATCGTCATTTCAAATGATGCTGCTGAATTTGCTGATAAATTATCTAAACTTCTTTCTGATAAACAACAAAGAATGGATATCGCTGTGGCAGCGAGGAAGCTTGTTAAGGAAAAATATGACTGGAATGTAATTGGGACTTCGATGGCTAACTTTTTGAATCACGAGGTTTAAAATCAGTGTTTGAATTTGGAAAATAAACCGATTTTAGTAAGTGTTTTAATGACTGCTTATAATCGTCAAAAGTATATTGCGGAAGCGATAGAAAGTGTATTGGCATCAACGTATACCAACTTTGAATTGATAATTGTGGATGATTGCTCAAGTGATAAAACTGTTGAAATAGCACAAAAATTTGCAGCAAAGGACAACAGGATAAAATTATTCGTTAATGAAACAAATCTGGATCAATTCCCAAATCGAAATAAAGCAGCCAGTTATGCGAAAGGTAGTGTGATTATGTGTGTAGATTCGGATGACACAATAAAACCCGACGCCATAGAATATATTGTGAAACAATTTGAACATTTCCCGGATGCGCAATTTGCTTTAATATATGGGCAGAATGATATTAAAGTTCCAAGTTCATTCCAGCCTGAGGAATCCATTAGAATGCATTTTTACAAAAACAATCATCTCCTGGTGGGCCCTGGCGGAACCGTTATTAGAACAGATTATTTTAAACAAATAGGCGGATTCCCTATTAAATATGGGCCAGTTGGTGATTGCTATTATAATATGAAGGCAGCCAGTAACTCTCAAACTATTTTATTGCCCTATATTTTTTTTAACTATAGAGTACATGATAGCCAGGAACTTTCCCGAGTTGGCGGTGAACACTTTTTGGGTTGTGGTTATAAATATGTTGAGGATGTGATCTCATTGCCTGAATTTCCACTTTCTGATAAAGAAAAGAGTGAGTTATTATTACGGAACAGAAGGAATTTTTTGCTAAATTCATTAAGGTTTTTGAAGAATACGCGTAATTTAAAAAAAACATTTAAAGCATACAAGATAGCGGGATTTAGGTTTAAAGATATATGGTCTGCAATATTTGGTTAGAAAAACCAATACGTCTTGAGAGTCCTTTATCGCTGTAGCCTTATTTTAAAGTAAATATAAAGCCACATAATTTCATTTAATAAATGAATAAGAATATTTCCTTTATTATTCCCTGTTTTAATTGTGAAACTACGCTGTCGGACTGTATAGACTCTATTTTTAAGGGAAACTTTTTTGAAGGAGACGAAATCATTTTAGTAGACGATTGTTCGACAGATGGTACACAGAATGTAATTTTTCAACTTAAAAAAAAATACAATAAGATTATTTCGATAAAACATAATATTAATAAAGGAAGTGCAGCTGCGTCCAGAAATTCCGCTATCGATATTTCGCAGAACGATTTATTATTTTGTCTGGATGCGGATAATATGCTTATGCCTCAAACGGTTCCCTTACTAAGGAAATTTTTAATTGAAAATCATTTGGATGCAGCAGCGTTTGGCGAAATTTATTATTTTAAAAAAGACACACATAATTTATCTGCCACATGGTATTTCAATTCTTCATTGAATTTTATTGATGCGCTTAATTATCCACAAAAAACGCCTTGTGGTTCCGGCAATTATTTATTTAGCAGAGATATTTGGAAAAAGGCCGGACGTTTTAATGAATCCGTCGGTGGTGCCCTAGACTCAGAAGTGTTTGGATTATCCATATTGGGCGTTGGGGCGAAATTCAAAACGCTAAAAGGCTATGGATATTTTCACAGACACGGCTATCAATCTACATTTATTAAAGAAATAAATAAATACAATACTTCATTAATTCTTTTGACTGGAATAATTAGATATCTCCATTTAATTGATTCAAAGAGTATAGATTATATGTTTGGCTCCGGTAGAACTAATTGGTGGTATAATACCTTTAAAAGACCTATCAAAGCCGCATCCGGAAAAGAACAAGTATTAAAAATGAAACTAAAGCGACGTTTTTCGGCGGTTTTAGAGAGGATATGAAGGATAAAGTTCGAAGGGATGAATATCAATCGATTAAAAAATTTAAGCACTAAAATTTTAAATAGAATTCCTGAATTGAGGAATTTATTTGATCCTGAAACAGCGCGACTTAAAAAACTTCCCCGGTTTACAAAAACTGAAACCGTTTTTTTTGAAAAAAAAATACAAATACCTGATGCTGCTTCTTTTTTGTTCATAAAAGGAGAATTGTTTAACCAGGAAATTTACAAGTTCCAACAGAAAATCCAACTCCATATATAATAGATTGTGGTGCAAATATTGGATTAAGCATTATATATTTTAAAAGACGTTTTCCTAATGCGACAATTTTGGGTTTTGAACCGGATGAAAACATTTTTAGTTTTCTTCAATATAACGTAAAGTCTTTTGGTTTTGAGAATGTTGAAATAATCAAAAAAGCATGTTGGAATAAAGAAACAAGTTTGAAATTCTTCAGTGAGGGAGCAGATGCCGGAAGGGTCGCAAAAAGTTTTGACAAAACAAATGTGATTCATGTTTCAACAATAAGTTTAAGAAATTACATGAATAGGAAAATTGATCTTTTGAAGATGGATATTGAAGGAGCAGAAAATGTTGTGTTGCGTGATATTAAGGATTTATTAATAAACGTCGAAAGGATATTTATAGAATTTCATTCATTTGTGGATAAGGAACAAAGTTTACCTGATATTTTAAACATTTTAAAAGATGCTGGATTTCGCTTTCTTATTCATCATATCGGCACCTACTCACCGAATCCTTTTATTTCTGTATCAAATTATTTGAATATGGATTTGCAGCTAAATATTTACGGTTATAGATCATGAAATACCTAAATTTAGGATGTGGTAAGACTTATTCCACCGAAGAAGTTTGGACAAATATTGATTTTATCGGTACTGGTAAAGAAGTAATTGTTCATAATTTATTAAATGGAATTCCATATGAGGACAATACTTTTGATTTAGCTTATAGTTCTCATGTTTTGGAGCATTTTACAAAGGATGATGGAGAACTTTTTGTCGCGGAATGTTTTCGTGTATTGAAGCCGGGCGGAGTTTTAAGGATTGTAGTTCCTGATCTCGAAGCTATTGTCCGCAATTACATTCGTTTGTTAGATGAATTAATTGAAGATCCAACAGATCAAGTAGCGAAGTCAAATTACATGTGGATTTTATTAGAAATGTATGATCAAACAGTAAGGACGTTTGGAGGAGGTAATATGGGAAAGTACCTTTTTAAAAAAGAGATAATAAATGAAGATTTTGTTATTAAAAGATTAGGAGAGGAAGCCGGTAAAATCAGAAGAAGTTTGTTGAACAGCGTTTTCGATGAAAATAAAAATAATCGAGATACATTTAGTAAAAAAATATTAAGCTCATTAAAAGACAAAGCAAAGATTTACCTGTTTAAAAAATTAAACACAAGCAAAAAGGCCGTCTCTATAGGAAACTACCGGTTAAGTGGTGAGGTTCATCAATGGATGTATGATAGATATTCTTTATCAGAACTGCTTTCAAATTTCGGAGGCAAACAAATAAAAGTAATGGATGGCTATACAAGTTTTATTGAAAACTGGAGCATCTATGAATTGGATGTTATTGAAAACACTGTAAGAAAGCCAGATTCATTGTTTATGGAGGCAATGAAATAAATTTTATTAATAAGGGCATTGAATGAATCTTTTGAATAATATTTTAAAACCGTTTAATCTTCAGTTAAATAAAACATCTTCTCTCCTTAAGGAAAAGTTTTATTATGAAAGCATCATTCAACGGGTAGTTGACTTTTACATTGATTTTTATAAAGATCGTAAGGAACTTAATGAAGGGATATCCTGCATTATTTTCTCAAAAGATAGGGCAATGCAACTGCATGCACTTTTGGCTTCGTATTTTAATTATACAAAAAACTATAGCTCCATTAGTGTAATATATACCTATAGTAATGAGCAACACAAACAGGCCTATGCAAACCTGCAAAGAGAGTTTCAAACATTTCCGGTTAATTTTATTATTGAAAATAATTTTTCAAAACAACTTAAGGAAATTGTAAATCAATCAGAAGCAGACAGGATATTTTTTATGACAGATGATGCTATCTTTTTAGACTATTTCGATTTAAATGATTGTTTACAATTTCATCCAGTCACAAATATATTTTCCTTGAGGTTAGGGGTGGACCTTGACTATTGCTTTGCATATAACAAGGCCCAGCAGGTGCCTAATTTTGCCATACAAAACATAAATGAGACTACATTTAATACCTGGAAATGGAAGGATATGACAGAATCCCCTGATTGGATATATCCTCTTTCTCTTGATGGGACTATTTTTTATAAAAAAGAAATCGAAGTTCTTCTTTCTCATATCACATTCACCAGTCCGAATTCATTGGAGGCACAAATGCAATTGTATAAAGAACTTTTTCTTGGGAGAAATGGAGTGTGCTTTTCAAAAGTAAAATATGTGAATATTCCATGCAATATGGTACAAAAAGAATTCAATAACCGATCAAATGATACTTATTCTGTTGAGGAATTAGTTTCTTACTTTTTAAAAGGGTACCGGATTGATTGGAGAAAGCTGGAAGGTCTAAAAGCCCCTGAAGCTCAAAAAACAAAATTTGTTTTCGTTGGTATGAACAAATACATGTCTCCATCAAGAGGATAAATATGACTGATCTTCCATTAGTGACAATCGGCATTGCTAATTATAATTATGCACAATTTGTAAAAGAAGCCTTGGATTCTGCTGCCAGTCAAACGTATGAAAATTGTGAATTGATCATTGTTGATGATTGCTCGAAGGACAACTCTATAGAAGTGATACAAAAATGGATTGACAACTATACCGGAAACTTTAAAATAACGTTTATTAAAAACAGTAAAAATAGAGGAGTTGCCAATGTTTGTAGCTTGATTTTGGAAAGAGCTTCAGGAAAATACTTCCAGATCCTTGACGCTGATGATCGTATTTTACCATCAAAAATTGCAACACAGGTGGCAATCCTTGAGAAAGAAGAAAGGTCAGCATTGGTTTATTCAAATATCTCTGTGGTCAATGAAAATAATGAAACCGTACATGATGACTATTTGAAAAGAATTGGATACAATAAAAATAAAATGCCGGAGGGAAACGTTTTTCAAGAATTATTAATTTTTAATTTTATTCCAAATCCTTCTGTTTTGATCAGAACTGAGTATGCAAAACAAATGGGAGGTTATGATCAATCATTCCAGGTTCAGGATTATTATCTCTATCTGACATTGTCTGAACATTTTCCTTTTTTATATTGTAATTATCTTACCGGATTTTATAGAGTGCATTCAACTTCGTTATCAAACAACCTTCAATCAAATGCGAAAAGTATTGAAGGTTCATTGAAATTACAGTTTCTGAACTATTCCAAGGGCAATCAAAACGCGAAAGCGAATATCAGGAAAAGTATTTTTAATATGGCACCCTATTTTTATAAACACCGTTTTAGTACAGCATCTTATTGGTTAAAAAAAAATGTTCAAATGAATCCGGGGCTTAAATCCATTGGGTATTTTGCTGCATTTCATTTAGGCATTCCATTCGCTCTTTTTGATAAATTCAAATTGTTGTTCCTAAAAAAAATTTCGAATTGATCCGGTTCAATTATATGATTTTTAAAATAGTGAGAAAGGTAAACTACATTTTTCATCAAATAAATATTGCATTAAAGCTTTATTCTCATAAGGTCTTATCAAAAGGCCGCTTTGTGTTTACTTCACCTTCTATAATTGGTCAAAATTTTTCTATAAATACTGATTTGAGCGAAACCGTTATCAAAGTGGGGGGAAATTTCAGGACAAGAGATCATTTTAATATTACGATTGGTAAAAACGGGCTGTTGGAGATTGGTGAAAATTGCTTTTTTAATAATAATTGCTCCATCAATTGTGTTGGTAAAATTAAAATTGGAAATGATAACCAGTTTGGAGAGGGGGTTCTGTTGTATGATCACAATCACAAGTACCAGGATGAGAAGCAATTGATATCAGATCAGGGCTATAATATCGGAACAATCAGAATTGGTAATAACTGCTGGATTGGATCTCATGCTGTAATCTTAAAAGATGTGACAATTGGTGATAATGTTGTTATTGGAGCCGGATGTGTTATTCATGAATCTATAATTTCCAATTCGGTAGTTATAAATAAACAAAATCTTTTGATACAAAATCGTTTAACTAAAACATCCATCTAATTGAGTAAAGATTTGGATATTATATTAAATACTCCCCCAAAAGTACATGATTGGGGAACAGGAGAATTATCGGCCAGTGGTATGCCAACTGAAGTTTTTAAATTTATGAATGAAGTTCTTAATTCTGATTGTTATACTATCGAAACAGGCTTAGGAATTAGTACGGCTGTATTTGCTATAAAAGAAAGTAAGCATACCTGTATAACGCCCGATGGTCCTGAAATCAAAAGGCTGAAGGAATACTTAAGCACTATCAACGTGCCTGACAAAAACATCACCTTTCTTTGTAAAAAAAGTTGTGATGTTTGGTTTGATTTAAAAGACTTTAAAGGTTGGGATTTAATATTGATTGATGGGTTACATGGATTTCCTACACCATTTATGGATTGGTACTTTTTTTCTCAAGGACTTAAAATCAATGGATATTTGATCATAGATGATACTCATATTGCTACCGGGAAATACTTACAAGAATTTTTGAAGAAGGATGAATCATGGAAATTGATAAATTCCTTCTATGGGAAAACTGCGATTTTTCAAAAGGTAAAAGAGTTCGATCACAATAAGGAATTTATTAATCAGCCCTACATATTACAAGAAACAAAGTCAATAAATAAATACAAAAGAATCAGGGATGTTATCAGGAGAGTGAAGGAGAGATTGAAGCTTTTATAAAATAGTGAACAACTTATGATTATAGCAATTGGTTTAGATGATTTTGAAAAATTCTTTTCTAAAAAATTTATTCTTCAAACCGTTAGTGACTTCAGCGATTTTGCTTTAAATCCTCAACCGTCAGTGGAGCTAATGCAAAAATCGGGACTTTGTTTCAATAATCACATTACTGTATTACTGAAAAAATATTATATAGCAGATTCCTTAAAATCGCTATTTGTGGAGATAAGTCAGTGAGAGTATTATTTATTACAGGGAATTACCTGCCGGGGAAAAATGGAGGCATTGAAAATTATACTCATTGGCTGGCTTCTGTTTTAATCAACAATAGTATTCAGGTAGAAGTGGCCGCATTAAATGTAGATTCTACCACAGATTGTATTTATGAAGGAGTGAAGGTGAATAATTTAAAGGGTAGTTTTTCAAAATTTGAAACGCTTTTGCAAAAGGGTAATTTTGACATTTGTCATTTCCAGGAATATTCGGCTTTTGGGGGAATAGAAATGCGGTGGTTTCAAAAGGCCAAAGAATACGGTAAAGTTTATTTCACATTTCATCTTCCCTATTTTACCTGTTATAAAAATGATTTCCGGTATAAGGCGATTGAAGATTGCAACATCTTTAATGATCCTGGCCGCTGTACCCGCTGTATCATTGCGGATAAAAGCGGTTATGATCATTATCGTTCGGATGCACTTCTCTCTATTCTGTCCGGTATCTCAAACTTTACCGGTGTAAGACAAAAGCTGAAGAAAAAAGTTATTGATCAATACAAAAAGCTGGATGAACTGATCGCAGTTTGTGATTACATTTTCATTTATGCAGATTGGTTTAAAAAGATTTTGGCAGAGAATGGCTATGATCAGCCTTCAATTAAAAAGATTCCCTACAAAACAAAAACGGTACTTCCCGGAACCCCTGACCCTGAAAAAGGAGTTCTGAAAAATAAAATCCTGTTTGTGGGAAGAATTGAACACCAAAAAGGATTGCACCTTTTATGCAAGGCAATGAATGAAATTAGCACAGGAGATATTCAATTGGATGTATATGGAAATATGGTCAACCAGGATTATTTTGATGAATGTCATAAAGAATATGACTTTAACTTTAAGAGAACTATTAATTATCCAATATTAATGGAGATCTTAGGTGAATACGATTTCCTGGTGATGCCAAGTGTATTTACAGAAATGTATTCTATGATGATAAAGGATGCTTTTTATGCCAAGCTTCCTGTAATTGCTTCTACAGCAAAGGGGAACCGGGATGCGGTGTCTGATGGTGAGAATGGATTTCTCTTTGATTATAATGATGCTGCCAGCCTTGCCTCAACAATTGATAAAGCGTATAATTTAAAAAAGAATGGATGGACTCCGGCTTTTAAGTATTCTGATCATCCGGAAAAGGACATTGAGGAAATAATTTCTTATTATCTTAATAAAAGTGTGATAGAAAAATAAATGTGCGGCATAGCAGGAATAATCGGAAAAAATAAAGTTAACATCAGTATTGAGGGAATGCTGAATAAGATAAAGCATCGTGGCCCGGATGGATTGTTTTATTGGCATAACCAAGAAATTGCTTTGGCACATGCCAGGCTGAGTATCATTGACCTGAGTAGTGATGCCAATCAGCCAATGCTCGATCCTGAAACCGGCAATGTGATCGTTTTTAATGGAGAGATCTATAATTATAAAGAGATTAAAAGAGAGATTGGCAGCAGGTATGATTTTAAAACAAGCTCCGATACGGAAGTGATCCTGGCAGCTTATAATCTTTACGGGATTCAGTTTTTAGAGCGCTTACAGGGAATGTTTGCTTTTGCTTTGTATGATCAATCAAAAAACAAAGTGCTGTGCGTGAGAGACCGCTTCGGCATCAAGCCTTTTTACTATCGCAGTATCAGTGGGGCATTTCTTTTTGGATCAGAAATAAAGGCGCTGATCAACTTAACGCCGGAAAAAGAAAGGATCAATTCACTGAAAGCTTACGAATTTTTAGCCAACCGGCAACTGGATACAAATGAAAAAACCTTTTTTGAAGAAGTAACCCAACTTCTTCCCGCTCATTATTTTTGGGTGAGCGCTAAAGGACAGGAGGAAGAGCCAGTTCGCTATTGGGATTATCCTTTAAATGGTGATCGGAAGCTGGATAAAAAGGCAAAAGAAGAATTTGTGGAGCAGTTTCAGCAAACGATTCATTTTCATCTAAGGTCAGACGTGCCGGTTGGCTTATTTTTATCCGGAGGTTTGGATTCTTCATCAGTTACCTGTTTTGCAGCAAAGGACAATAGGAGTGCACCCTTACATACCTTTTCTGCAGTGCTTCCTTTCTATCACCCTGAAAATGTCTTGATTAAAAATGTTTTGAGGGAAAATAATCAATTGATTCCTCATCGTTTTTTATTAGATGGAAAAGATTTTTTTAAAGACATTCGAAGCGTGATCTATCATCATGACGAACCCGTTTTGGATGGCTCTATGTATGCCCATTACAAATTGTGTGAGCTGGCGAAAGAGCATGGAATAAAAGTGCTTTTATCCGGCTCAGGAGGGGATGAATTGTTTGGTGGTTATGAATCGCATCTTAATTCGCATCATGCCTCCCTGCTTGCTGCATTCAGGTTTAAAAAATATCTCGTTGATGTAAAAGAAGTGGCCGTTAATTCTGCTCATTCTTATCAAAGGCTTATCTTAAGAAGCATTGGAGAATTAATGCCTTACCGGATGAGGCGGCCTTTTAAAAATCAGCAGGTTCGAAACCGTGCTGAATATCTTGAAATCTCACCGGCTATTGATCATTACTATTTTGAACATGAAAACCGCTACTATGCCAATTTGATCAATTATTATAAGAGCTGGACTGTTCCTCCATTTCTCCATTATGAAGATCGGAATTCAATGGCCTTTGGCGTAGAAGCAAGGGTCCCTTTTTATGATCACAAGCTCCTGGAATTTGTGTTTGAGTTTGCCCCCGACCAGATCATCAACGGAAATAGCAAAAGCATGATGCGCACTTCTTTTAAAGGAGTTGTTCCGGAAAAGGTATTGAACCAGAAAGGGAAGTTTGGTTTTCCTTCACCAATTGATCATGCTTTGAGGGATGACCCCACCGGCAAATCACTTTTTTTTGATCTGTATCGGAATACCCCTTTCCTGGTACTAAAAAAAGCAGAAAAAGTAGCGCTTGATTTTTATAGGGGCAAGGGCAGTTTAACCACCTACTGGCGGTTGCTAAGTTATATTCTCTGGTATAATATTTTTTTTACGGAAGAGTGGGAGGCTAATGGATAAAAACCTTCGCCTTCTTTACATTGGCAGTCTTGCTTCCTGGTCGAATTCTTCAAGGCGCTATAAGGCACTTGCACAACTCTCAGATGCGCAAGCTTTGGATACCGATTCTTATCTTCTCGCAAAATATATTTCCGGCTTTCAGCATCACCTCAATAAAGGGCCAGGAATTTACCTGTTAAACAGGCGGATCAGGAAGATTGTTAAGGAGCAACCATTTAATATAATCTGGGTAGATAATAAGGCCTATTTGACTGCAAAAACCCTTGTATGCATAAAAGAGCAACACCCCGTTGCTAAGATTGTAAACCTGATAACGGATGATCCGTTTGGCAAGTTCAGCCGTTCGTGGTCACTCTTTAAAAAAACAATTTCGCATTATGACACATTCTTTGTTCAACGACAGGTCAATAAAGAGGAGTTCTTAAAGCAGGGTGCAAAAAAAGTAGAACTCTGTTATCGCTCGTTTGATCCTGATTTTGAAAGGCCTGTAATATTATCCGAGAAAGAAAGAAAATTGCACGGGGCAGCTGTAGGATTTGTCGGAACGTATGAAAATGTACGTGCTTCCTTTATTGCTTTTCTTATTGAAAATGGGATTCCGGTTTCGGTAACAGGAAATGATTGGCCGGGCGGTGAATACTGGGAGATGATCAAGCCGTTTTATAAAGGGCCGTCTGTATATAATGACGATTATATTAAAGCGATCAATGGCCTGGACATCGCTCTGCACTTTTTGAGGCATGCCAACCGCGATGAGCAGGACAGCCGCACATTCGAGATTCCGGCCTGCAAAAGATTTATGTTGGCAGAACGGTCTGAAGTTCATGCAAAACTGTTCAAAGAAAATGAAGAAGCAGTTTTCTTTTCATCTAAAGAAGAGTTACTTAAAAAAGTGAAACAATATCTGGCTGATCCTACCGGGAGAGAACAAATAGCGCTGAATGGATATAACCGGTGCTACAATAGTGGATATACACACCTGGAACGTATGAAAACAGTCTTAAAATTGGTTATGGAGGAGTAAAGGATGAGTCGTAGTTCAAAGGGCCAACCAATAAAAAGGATAGTGGTAGGGATCTATATTGATCCTGACTTCTTCCCGCCAACTATTAGTGCTATTCTGAACTTTGCGGAAGTAAGCGATGAAGTGATTGTGGTCAGCAGAAACAATAGTTTGGAGGATTACCCGTATCCTTCGAATGTGTTTCTGAAAAAGATTGGCCGGAATTGTTCGGTAAGGGAAATGGAAGGTCAAGGGGTTGCCAGAAAAGCATTTGAATTCCTAAAATTCACGTGGCATCTTTTGAGATTTTCCAGGAGTAAAAAATGCCAGTTATTGGTATTGTATGATCACATTGCCTTGCTTTCTTTTTTTCTTTCCGGCCATTCCGCAAAAAAAAAGGTGTGGTATCACAACCATGACATGCCTATTAAAGAACTCATCAAAAAGAGGACCATCGGTGGACTTGCTGCTTCGTATGAAGAAAAAGCAATGAGGCAGATTAATTATTTTTCTCTTCCGTCACAGGAAAGGCTGCAGTTTTATCCTCACATTCATCCGGAAGTACCGGTATTTATTATCCCGAATTACCCTTCTTTGAAAGTGTATGGGAATGTCTCAATTGAAAATGAAAAGAAACATTTGAAACTCATTTACCAGGGATTTATTGGGGCCGGGCATGCTTTGGAAGAGGTAATTCAATATATGGGATCTTATACACAAAATAACCGTATTCAATTGATTCTCAAAGGTTCTGTGACTGTTAATTATAAAAAAGAGTTAAACAAACTGGCACATCGACTTGGAGTTGCCGGTCAGCTTCACTGGTACCCGGTTGGCCCGTATAAAGAATTGCCGGCATTGACGGCTTCCTGTACTGCTGGAATTGGAATCAATAAAAATACAGACATTGTCAACCGCAACCAGGGAACCGCATCCAATAAGATCTATGAGTATGCGGCCTGTGGTCTGCCCGCTATTGTTTTTGATAATGAACAGTTCCGGAGCTACATGGATAAATATTCATGGGTGCTTTTTACCGATGGTACCCCTGATTCCCTCAGGAAGATAATAATCATCCTCGATCAAAACGCTTCTAAACTGGGGAAAATGGCTCGAGAAAGCTTTGAACAGGAGCTGAACTTTGAAAGAGTGTTTCTGCCAGTATTGGTAAAAATAACTTCGACTATGGCAAAAGAGGAAAGCAATTAATGAGCAGTAAGAAAGTTCGGATTGCTATCGTTATTTCACATCCGATCCAGCATTTTTGCCCTCAATATGTCAGCTTTGCTCAAAACGCAGAGATTGAACTGAAGGTATTCTTTGGGTCTGCTTTGGGCTATAAAAAATATGTGGATGAGCACTTCAAAACGGAAGTAAGCTGGAATAATTTGCAACTTGACCGGTTTTCGCATTGCTTTTTAAATGGAGAACAGGTACTGCAACCGGATAAAAACTTGGATGCCCCATTGTTGGAAAAGGAATTGGGAAGCTTTCAACCGGATCTGTTGTTTACGTACGGTTATTTTCAAAAATTACAAAGAAGGGCGCACCGGTGGGCAGTTAAAAACAAGATACCAATCGCTTATATCTCGGATAGTGAATTAAGGCACCACGAACAGGCATGGAAGAAATGGCTGAAATCTTTTTTTCTCCGCAGGTATTTTTCACCGGTTAGTTATTTCTTAACGATGGGTGATGCGAATGAAGCTTATTATGAAAAACATGGAGTTCCATCGGAAAAATTCCTGCGCATGCATTATCCGGTTGATTTTGAAATGTACCAAAAAAGCTTCCGGGAAAAAGAGGTGATTGGAAGCAAGATCAGGAAGCAATATTCTATCCGGGAAAATGAGATTGTCCTTTCTGTGGTGGGAAAATTAGTGGCATGGAAAAACCAGGATCAAGTTATTGAGGCTATGAAAATCTTGGAAAGTGAAGGGGTTTATGTACACCTTTTCCTTATCGGGTCCGGGGATTTACAGCATGAATGGGAACAAAAAGCGCAGGGTCTACAAAAAAGCAATATTCATTTTATCGGCTTTGTGAAAGCAGAAGCGCTGCCAGCCTATTACGCTGCAACAGACATTTATGTGCATCCTGCTTCATTAGAGCCTCATTCAGTAGCGGTCAGTGAAGCCATTATGATGGGCTGCCCGGTGATTATCAGTGATCGCTGTGGTAGTTATGGGCCGACGGATGACGTGCAGGAAGGAAAAAATGGATTTGTGTATCAGTTTGGCAATATCAAAAGGCTGGCTGAAAAAATAAAGGTGTTTATAAAGGACGAACAGCAGCGGCAGGATTTTGGTGCCTATTCCCATAAGCTGGGAATGCAGTTTCAGGAGAATTCTCATTTTCAAATGCTTGAGAATCTGGTAGAGAAGTTCAGGCAATCAAATACAAAAGTATGAGTGTAGTGGTATGTAAATTGCCAAAAGCAGGGCTGGGCAACCAGTTGTTTCCCCTGCTGCATGCCTTGATCTTTGGCAAACTAAATGATCTCCCGGTTATGATAACAGGCTATCATACGCTTAAATTGGGGCCGTGGCTTCGGGGAGAGAAAAGCAAGCGCCGGTACAGCGGTTTTTTTACATTCGAAAAAAGCTGGCTGGGAGAAGCATTAGACCGGCAGAAAGTAAAGAGGTTCCTGGAAAGATTCGAACAGGTAATAGAACCGGATGTAATTAAGCTTTCAGGGCCTGAACTGGAAAACAAAGTTTTTGTTTTCCAGGAGACCGGTGATTACCACGATTACTTTGCGCGTTTGAAAGATCATCGCCAGGAGGTAATCACAATGCTTTATTCCATTATTGATCCTGCCATTATTAAGGAATTAAATAGCAAAGAAGCACCTGTAATAGGGGTTCACATCCGGATGGGCGATTTTCGAAAATTAAGACCAGGAGAAACCTACCAAAGCGGGCATGTAAGGCCACCGGAATCTTTATTTATTGATCTGATTCGTCAGATCCGTACAATCAATGGAAGCGATTTACGAGTCTGCGTGTTTACAGATGGTTACCCGAAAGAACTGAAAAAAATTCTTAGCTTAAAAAATGCCTTTCTTGTTGAAAATAATTCAGACTTGGTTGATTTGTTATTGCTAAGTAAAAGCAAATTAATAATACCAACGCTGGCGAGTACATTTAGTACCTGGGCAGTTTTTTTATCGCAATCAACAGTAATATTACCTTTTAATTATAAAAGAGCATTAAGGCCGAATTATATTAATGAGGAAATCTACGAAGGTGAATTTCAAATGGATAATGACAAAATGATTCTAAATATTAAAACGATTATGAAAAATTCTTTTGAGAATTAAACTGATCGGATGTTTTAAAAGTATTTAACCGTTTATATCATTGGATTTATTGAAACAAATAATTAAAAAAATATTAGGAAAAATCAATTGTAAAATACAAGCTGCCAGGAAAGTCAATAACTGTTATATAACGTACGCGGGGACCGGAGATGGGATAGGTTCACAGATTCATTCTATTCTTTCAATTCTACTTTTTGCAAAAAAATTCCATTTAATTTATGTTCATACTCCGGTAAAACATATTGAACATTATAAAGGAGACAGAGATAAGTGGTCACTCCGTTGGGAAGAGTTTTTTTCTTTAGGTAACAATGAAATTCAAATTAAGGCATTACAATCAAGCCATGTTAAACGTGTCTTTGTTAAATTTCCTTTTCTATTGAACAAAAAAAGAGATAAACTTTACCTGGTTACAAACTGCCATTCTTTTACTGATACATGTCCGGGTGACTTTTCATTAATAATAGATGACTTAAGAAGGAAATATAATATTAAAAACGCTCCCTTAAAACGAATAAAGACAAGGCAACTTCAATTATGTGTACATATAAGACGAGGAGACGTGGATGCTATTAATATCAATTCATTTCGATATTCTTCAAACAGAGATATTCTAAAAAATTTGGTGAAAATTCTTGAATTTTATAATAGACACCATATTGATTGTAGAGTATGCATTCATTCGCAGGGGGAGGAGAAAGATTTTTCCGAATTTAAAGAATTAAATGTGACATTTTGTTTGAATAAGGATGAATTTACCACTTTTGACAATTTGGTTAATGCGGATATTTTGGTGACAGCAAAAAGTTCTTTTAGTTATGTAGCCGGTTTACTAAATAAAGGGATTGTGTTTTATGAACCTTTTTGGCATAAACCTTTGCCTTCGTGGATCAATATTACGTCCAGTAGAAAACAAATAGCAGCTATGCTTACCAAAGAGATGAACAAAGCAAATTTCAGGTAGCATAAATTCATTATGTTTTTATGAAAGAATTATTAAGGCAAATGATAATAAAAGCGCATAAAAGTTTTTTTAAAGGTCATTATTCATCTTTACTTAAAATGATTCAACCCACTATTTTTGGTTTAAAGAAAGTAGCATTCGGAAGAAATGGAGATGGAACGTATATTCTGCCGGAAGAACTTATAAAAAATGAAAAGGAGAATATTTTACTTTCTTTTGGAATTTCAAATGATATCAGTTTTGAAAAACAATTTCACGAGAAGTTTCCACTAATAAAAATTTATGCATTTGATCCAACAATAGAACGATTACCAGAGCATACTGACTACATCAATTTTTTTAAATTTGGGTTGGCTGGAAGTACAAACAGGCGTTTGAATCTTTATTCTTTAGACGATATTTTTGACAAGCTAGCATTGAATAGGGAAAAAATTTACATAATGAAAATTGATATTGAAGGATGGGAATGGAATTTTTTATCCAACTTTCAATCGTCTAGACTTAATATTCCTTTAATAACCATTGAATTACATTTTTTACCTTTATGTTCAAAATCCGAAACCATTTTTCTACCTTTTATGTTTTATAAAAAGCTAAAAATTTTTCGAAAGCTGCTTGAACAGTTTTATTTGTTTCATATACATGCAAATAATTACCACTACATAGAATTTAAAGAAAAAGTATTTCCCACATACCTGGAGGTTTCACTTATCCATAAGGAAATGTTTCAGCAAAATATTAATAATGAAATAGTCTTACTAAATAAACCAACTGATCCCTTTAAAAAAGATATTCAATACCCATTCAAAAAGTTATAAACTTTTAGTCGGGATTTTTCTTGGATTTAATAAGGGGATTTAGAAATGAATGATAAAATAGTTTAAGTAGTATGAAGAAAAATGATAAAACGATTCAAAACGTTTAAAGAATTTCACAATTGAAATCACTATTCAAAGCGAAAATAGATTGGGGTGTTTATATTATAATCGCCATTGGGATCAGGATAGTCTTTTTCAACATGTCATGGCTTTCCTATATAGCCATTCTTATCACAATGCACCAGTTTTTTTTATTTTTTTATGCACTTGGATATACCATTCCCGTAAGATATCTTTCAGGAGCATTTATGTGCATGCAGATGCTGCTTGGTCCTGCTATGGCCTATAGTGGTCTGGATGCTTATCAACGACCTGAAACACAAATGCAAATCCCGGAATTAGATTATTTTATGTATGCGATACCGGCAGTGATTTGTTTTATCATAGGGCTTCATGTCACCGCAGGTAAGTTGAAAGGTGAATTTATCAACCAAGAGAAGATCCGCCAATACGTGGAGCAAAACGAGACCCTCCCTTATTATTTTGTGGCATTTGGATTTGTGGCCAGTTTTGTCTCCCCTTATTTTGGATCGGAGCTTGGATTTGTTTTCTTTCTGTTTTCCAATTTTAAATTTATTGGTGCCTTCCTGATTATTCTGGGCAATAAAAAATTAAAGCCTTTGTATCTCGTGATCGTGTTTGGCTCTATAGCAGCTTCTTCTCTGCAACAAGCAATGTTCCATGACTTGATTACCTGGCTTATATTCCTGGGAGCTGTATTTGCTTTGAAATACAAACCTTCTGTGAATATCAAAGCTTTATTTGCAATAGGTTTTGCGCTTCTGGCATTGGTTATCCAACAACTGAAAGGGGATTACAGGCATACAACCTATTCCGGGGAAGAGGGAGCAGGTCTCTCTACTTTCATTCAGACTTATGATGAGAGCCAAAGTAAAGGCCGTTTTAGTGCTGAAAGTATTGCAGAAAGTAATGTTCGGATCAACCAGGGATATATTGTTACGCATATTATGAAAACAGTGCCTGATAAAGTGCCTTATGAAAATGGAGCGGAAATGTTGGAAATTCTGAAGGCAGCAATACTTCCAAGAATTTTGGCTCCCAATAAATTAATGGCAGGTGACAGAACGATTTTTATGAAATACACCGGTTTATTTTTATTACCCGGGACCTCAATGGGCTTGAGTACAATGGGCGACGCGTATGTTAATTTTGGTACTTTTGGCGGAACGATCTTTATGTTTTTCTTTGGCCTTTTATTCAGCGAGATTTTGAATGCCTTTTATAAAAGATCAGTTGAATACCCGGTTTTGCTTCTTTTTATCCCAATGGTGTTTTATTACCCTATCCGGCCGGATTGTGAATTGCAAACCATCCTGGGGCATTTATTCAAATCGTGCTTCCTGATCTTCGTCATGTTGCACGTTTGGAAAGTGAAATTAAAATTAAACCCATCAAAAGCTGGCAAGAAAATAGCGCTTACGAACGAAGCAATTTGATCAACTAAATTACAAACTTTTTTAATACAACATTGAAATCTATCAAACAATTCACCCGGCTATTAATGCGCAATTCAGTAATTGAATGGCTGGTAAAAAAAATCCGCAATACTTTTTTCCCTGGTTCAGCATTATATTGGGAGCGGCACTATAGCAGGGATGGGGATTCCGGTAGTGGCTCCTACGGCAGAAGCGCTGAATACAAAGCTGATTTTTTAAACCGGTTTGTAAAGGATAACGATATTGACAGCGTGATAGAATTTGGATGTGGCGATGGCAACCAGGCTATGAAATTTGATTTCCCTTCTTATATCGGCCTTGATATTTCCTCAACTGCGATACAAAAATGTCTGGAGGTCTGTAAAGACGATCGGGCTAAACAGTTCTTTATCCCCGGTAAAAAAACAATGGGGTTAAAAGCAGAACTGACCATTTCCCTGGATGTCATTTATCATTTAATTGAACAAGAAGTGTATGAAAATTATATGAAGCATTTATTTGCTGCTGCAACAAAATATGTGATCATCTATGGCTGGGATGTAGAAAGTGGTAAAAATTTTCATGTGAAGCACCGTAAGTTTTCTGAATGGATCAAAGACCATGTTCCGGACTTTGAACTTTATAATAAAATCAAAAATTCTACTTTTTCAGATTTTTATATTTATCAACGGATTGAGCATGTTTAAAGCATAGCAAAGGCATAGCAAAAGCATGATAGTGTGAATATATGAAGATATAAATTTTAAGTAGAAGGAGCACTTACTCGTGCGATAGTTTGTAATTCCTTAACATGGTTCAGGCTGCCGAAGCATTCCGACCCTGCTACCCGGTCGGGACACTTGTCTTCCGGCCTGAACGATAGCTATAATTTAATTCACTGTCATTCGTAATTCGTGCAATTCGTGTCACAAATTAGTGTGAACTAAATCCATCTAAATCCGTGTAATCCGTGACCCCAAAGAAGATCTTCATTACCATCCCCTGGTTTGTCCCCGCCTATCGGGCAGGTGGGCCAGTCCAATCTATTGCCAACCTCATAAAGGAATTCCGGAAAGGAGTGCAGTATTTTATTTTTTGTGGTGATGTAGATCTGAATGGGGCAGAACTGGAAAATATTCACACCAATGAATGGATAACTTACAATGAATGTACAAAAGTGTGGTATGCCAAACCGGATAAAATAAGTGATACTTTGGTCAAACAGGTAGAGTTGCAGAAGCCGGAAATTGTATTTATCATTGGACTGTTCTCCTGGCATTTTAATATCGTGCCGATGTTGTTCTGCAAAGGGCCGAGGAAGATCCTTTCGACAAGAGGCATGTTGCATCCCGGGGCACTGGCGCAAAAAAAGTGGAAAAAGAAGGTCTACTTACAGCTTTTTAAATTGCTGGAGTATCAATACAAAGTGGATTTTCATGCCACCGATGAGGAAGAGGCGAATTATATTCGCAACTATTTTGAGGAGCCTGCCAGAGTATTTGTGGCAGGCAATTTTCCGAATCAGCTCTTATGGCTGCCCATTCCTCAGAAAAAAGTGGGAAAGCTTCAATTAGCAACGGTGGCGATCATCAGCCCAATGAAAAATATTTTGTTGGTTTTGGAAGCCCTGGAAAAGCTGGACGATGAAGTTCAGTATGATATTTATGGGCCCATAAAAGAAGAGGAATATTGGGATGAGTGTAAGGGGCAAATCAAAAAGCTACCGCCGAACATCAAAGTTCAGTATCACAAAGAAATAGAGCCGCAAAAAGTGAAGGATGCTTTGCAAACCGCCCATGTCTTCATTCTTCCCAGTAAGAGTGAGAATTTTGGCCATGCGATCTATGAAGCCTTATCTGCCGGCCGGCCGGTGATCACGAGCCACAACACTCCGTGGATTGATTTGCAGCAATCAAAAGCGGGAATGAATGTCTCCACTGATTACAGCCTGGAAATCTCTGAAGCGATCCACACTTTTGCACAAATGGATTTTGACGAATTGCTTCAATGGAGCAAAGCCGCTTTTGAATATTCAGAGAAGGCGATAGATTTGGAAGAGATAAGGAAGAGGTATGGGGTAATGTTTGGAGAAATTGAAAATGTGAAAATATGAGAAATTGGCGCACGTGTACTTATTCATAATTTTTACACTTGTAGATAAAATTTAGTTTAACTTTCAATGATAGTCACAAAAAATGAATTCAAAACCAACTTTAACAATAGATCAATCCGTTATTAAAAGAGCTAAGGAATATGCTCAAAGCACCGGCAATAGCTTATCCAGTCTTGTAGAAAATTATTTAAAATCTTTTTCAAAAGAATCACGCTCTCACAAAGGGGATGAATTATCTCCTTTAATTAAATTCCTGAAAGGATCTTTTAAGGCGCCTCACGGTTTTAATTATAAAGAAGAGCTTGTAGCAGAACTGTCAAACAAATACGGATTATAGTGGATCAAATACTCATGTTATACTTGATTTCTTTACGCCGGAAAGCTATATTAAACGTAGGATTTCTAATAACTAATCGTGAAAAAAGATTACTTCGGCCAGAGCTCATAAATTATTATTTGCTTTTGGTTCCGAATTTCCGGGCTAAAATCAGCTTTACATTTCCGGTCGGTAAAAAATATTCCTTTTTAGACACGGCGCTGCCTGCATAAATGGCATTCCCCAGCAACGCCGCTGTAAGGCTCCAGGTGCTGCTGTTGTAGCCAATTCCGGCTTTGTAGTTTCCTCCTGGAAGTATTTTTGTTACCTCATTTTTATTCAATCCGCTTTCTTCTTTCGATACTTCTATATTCAGGCTCCCAATGGCAGAAGCGGTAATAAAAAAATGCCTTCCCATTACTAATGTATAAGCATAGCCAATACCAGGTCCGATCCCAAAGAAATGGATCTCATCAATTCCAGCCTGGGCATAACTGTTACCAGAAGCCGCTGGAACAAGCGCGCTGTCACCTTTTATAATTCCATAATGGGTTTCTGCGCCATATAAAAATGAACCGGCAGATCTTATTTGCCAGTCTTTTTGATTGAAGGATGCTTTGTATGAAAACTTATCCGGATTGGCAATGCGATAAACCGATAGGGCAAGGATATTTCTATGAAGATCCGGGCGTTTATAGTAATCAGTTAAAGTAAGGCCATTATAATCTTTAGGGTCAAGGTAATACCCGCGCAGAAAAGCGCCGGTCAGATCAATTGCCCATTTTTCAGGATAAAGATGCACTTGCAGGTCAAGTCCTTTCGTATTACCCTTGCCGTTATCCGGGTTTAAAAAATTAAAACCATACGCGAGATTTAACGTAAGTGCTTTATAGGTAAAGCCCGCGCCCAGACCGAGTTTTGAATTGGTTTTATAATTCAAGTCTTCTTTATTATTGGATGAAATAGTAAAAGGAGCAAATTTGTTGGAAAGATAAACCCTGAGAATAACTTCTTTTGGATAAACGATATAATAACCGTTATTAATGGACGTTGCATTGTCTGTATTTATACTATTAGCCACAAAAGTCGTATCAGAAGGTAATGAACTAATTTGTTGGGATGAAGAATCTTTGTTTAGAAAAGTGCTGTCCTGTGAAAAGCCATTGCTTGAAAAAAATAGCAGGACTAGAGATAAAGGTAGAATGAATTGAAAAGGCCGAAGATTGTTTTTCATAATATTAGATTTTAAATAATTGGCGACAATCATATATCACTTGTCAAACATTATACCCTTTTATTATTAGAACCAGGAGCGGGATGCCAAAGTAGCTCTGAACCGTATAAGAATTAAGAAATTAACGATAAAAAGAATTAGTTTTATCGTTCAGGCCGCGGAAGGCAAAGCGTCACAACTGGTGTTAAGAGATGAATAAACAAACAAATTCTGTTTTTTACCGCGATAACAACCTTTGGATCTACTTATTGAAATTTGGGTTGGTCTTTTGCATTTTATATTTTGGAACACTGGCTATCATTGGCCTTGCCTCACCGATTGGTTGGTACAGCCCGACAGTCGCAAAATATTTTGACTACGTCAGTTGGATTAAAATGTCTTTAATTCATGCGACCGGTTTTATTTTGTCGTTGTTCCATATACCAACACAAACAGAACCGGAATGGTTTCTGATCCGGTTTACAGGTGGCAAAGGGGTGATCATCGCTATGGATTGTGTGGGTTATGGTGTGTATAGTTTTTGGATCGCATTTGTAGTAGCCAACAAAGGAAAGTTGCTGAAGAAAACTCTATGGATCGTTTTTGGTGTATTGGGCTTATGGCTGATCAATGTAATCCGGATCACTTTGTTTCTTACTTCTATCAACAAAAGATGGCCGATGCCGCTTGGAATTGATCATCACACCTGGTTTAATATTTTTGCTTACCTGCTGATCTTTTTAATGATCTGGTGGTATGATAATTCAATGAAAAATGTGAAAATATCTCCGAAGACTCCTTTGGAGAAAATTTGAAAAAGTAAGAAGCATGCCTTTTCTTAAATATTAAACAAAAGAATGACTATCCTTGGAATTAATGCCTATCATGCTGACTCATCAGCGTCAATTTTTATTGACGGCAAACTGGTTGCGGCAATTGAAGAAGAAAGATTCCGCCGGATAAAACACTGGGCCGGGTTTCCATCGATGGCAATTGAATTTTGCCTGAAGGAAGCAGGAATTGGATTTGAAGAAGTGGATCATTTTGCTATTGGAAGAGATCCAAAAGCAAAGCTCATCAACAAGCTTTTCTATCTCATCAAAAACCCGGGTGGAAGTTTTTCTGCCATTAACAGCAGATTAAAAAACAGCAAAAAAGTGGCTTCACTGGAAAATGAACTGGCTTCACTTTCCGGTTTGTCTGCATCACACTTTAAAAACAGAATCTGGCAAGTCGAGCACCATCGCAGTCACCTGGCTTCTGCTTTCTTTGCCTCTCCTTTTGAAGAAGCGGCTTGTGTATCAATCGATGGTTCGGGAGATTTTACAACTACGATGATTGGGGTTGGAAAAGGGAACCGGATTGAAGTGCTGGATTCTGTTGATTTTCCGCATTCACTGGGAATTTTTTATACCGCCTTTACCCAACTGCTTGGTTTCCCCCATTATGGGGATGAATATAAAGTGATGGGAATGGCGCCCTATGGCGATCCAAAATATCTTGATAAATTAGAAAAGATAATTCATCTAACAGGTGGCGGATTGTTCAAACTAAACCTGAAATATTTCAGAAAAGGAACTGAAGGAATTATTTCTTATAATGATGATCATGTTCCTTTGGTACAGTCCATGTTTAGCAATGAAATGGTGAATTTATTTGGCGAAGCCAGGAAAAAAGAAGCGCCGTTAACCCAATATCACAAAGACCTTGCGGCGTCTGTTCAAAAAATGACGGAGCAAACGATCTTTCATATTCTGGAAAACACACAAAAAAGAACGGGATTAAAAAATCTTTGCCTGGCAGGTGGTGTCGCACAAAATAGTGTGGCAAATGGGAAGATAAAATCCAAAACCTCTTTTAAAAATATATATATTCCCTCAGCAGGCCATGACGCGGGAATTTCGATGGGATCAGCGTTATATGTTCAACACCAGCTTCTCAAAAGAGAAAGAATGCCCACCATAATGAGCGCTTATACCGGCAGCCATTTCACTAATGAAGAAATTAAATCTTTTCTCACCTCACAAGAAATAGATTATTGCGAGTTTGCTGATGAAATTTTGTTTGATAAGATAACGGATTGTCTCATTAATGGTGGGGTAGTGGGATGGTTTACCGGTAGGGCAGAATTTGGACCGCGGGCATTGGGAGGTCGCTCTATTCTGGCCGATCCCCGAAGGGCAGATGCCAAAGAAATCCTGAACCTTAAAATAAAAAGAAGGGAAAGTTTTCGCCCTTTTGCGCCTTCCATTTTGAAAGAATATGTGGAAGAATATTTCGAATCTGAAGACGAAGTTCCTTTCATGGAAAAAGTTTATCCCATCAAAGAATCCAAACGAAAAGAAATTCCAGCCGTTACTCATGTGGATGGAACCGGCCGGTTACAAACCGTAGATAAAAATATTTCACCAGGATATTATCAACTGATCGAAACTTTCAGAAAGAAAACCGGGGTGCCCGTTTTACTCAACACTTCTTTCAATGAAAATGAACCCATCGTTAATTCTCCTGCAGAGGCATTGAATTGTTATTTAAGGACGGACATGGACATGCTCGTGATGGAGAATATCCTTGTATCCAGGTTGCAACTCCTGGGTTGATGTTTAGTTTATTTGAGGTCTCAACTGTTAAATAATCCTAAAAATTAGGATAGTATAAAAATAATATTATCTTTATCCGCGTTTAGTAAACTGAATAATCGTACACATTCTTTTTTACCTTAACAAGCTTCATGAAAGTCTCCATCATAACCGTAACAATGAACTCTGAGAGGTATCTTTCGGATTGTATCGACTCTGTTCGTCGTCAAAACTACAGGGACATCGAGCATATTATAATTGATGGTAAATCTACTGATGGAACTTTAAACATTATTCTTAAAAATTTAAATCACATTTCTTACTGGATTTCTGAAACAGACCGAGGCATGTACGACGCGATCAATAAAGGACTCCAAATGGCTACCGGTGATGTGATAGGAATTCTCAACAGCGATGATATGTTTGCTTCGGCAGATGCGGTAAAAAGTATTGTGGATTGTTTTGAAACTACAGGCACTGATACGGTGTATGGCGACCTGGTGTATGTGGATGCTTGTAATACGCAAAAAATACTTCGTTACTGGAAAGGCGTTTCTTATAAGCGTTCACGCTTTCGGTATGGCTGGATGCCCGCCCATCCGACGTTTTATATGCGTCGCGAACTGATTGAACAATACGGGAGTTATGAAAATCATTATTATACCGCAGCCGATTATGAGTTTATGGCCCGGTATCTTTTTTTGCATAAAGTAAGTTCGCAATACGTCGATGCGATGCTTGTCAAAATGCGTTCCGGCGGCATTAGCAATGAAAACTTTAAAAGCAGGCTACGCGCAAACAGGCGTGATTTCCTGGCAATGAGAAAAAATAAGATTCCTTTTTCTTTTCTTGTTTCTATTTTAAAACCACTCATTAAGCTTCCTCAATTTAATAGCCGTTACGCGAAACAATATGCCATTGAGGACGATGAAGAACAATTTTTCCGGGCGCCGGTTACTCTTTTACCCGCCGATGGATAATTCATAGATTTGTACGATGAATTTCTTTCATTCTAAAAAAAATATTCCACTTTACCAGGGATTTTCATGGCTTGCGCAGGATATTCATTCTCACATTCTTCCGGGACTGGATGATGGTTCACCCGATATAGAAACATCTCTTCAACTTTTACAATCACTTTCTGATGCAGGCATTCATAAATTTATTTGCACACCGCATATAATCGGGGATATGTATCGCAACACACCAGAAACGATCAACAACGCTTTATCAAAATTAAAAAAAGCGCTTCAGCAAAATGGCATGTCAATGGAAATAAGTGCGGGTGCGGAATACATGATGGATGACCATTTTTTAGAGTTGCTGCGTAGTAAAGAGCCATTGATGAAGCTTACCAAAAATTATATTCTGACAGAGCTTTCTTATTCTACCGCTCCTGAAAAACTGGAGAAGATCTCATTTGAGATCAATATTAATAATTATCAACCCTTAATGGCTCATCCCGAAAGGTATCCCTATTATCACCACAACTACGATGCTTACTACAGGATGAAAGAGCTTGGGTTTCTACTCCAGGTCAATCTCCTTTCTCTCACCGGCTATTATGGAAAAAATGTGGCCAAAGCAGCTAAATTTATTCTTGAAAACAAGCTTGCCGATTTTGTTGGCACAGACCTCCATCATTTTAATCACCTCAATATTTTGACCGACTCAAAGTCCATCAAAATCTTTGAAAAGTATTTGGGAGACCGGATTTATAATGAGTTTTAACTAGAGTAAAGGTTGCGACCTAAAATCCCCAGCTTTTCATCGTTTTTAAATCAAGGGCAGCAGATTCAAGCGGCGTTTTATCCTGGTAGGATTCCTGCTCAATAATGAAATATTTTGTTCCGTTTTTCCGGGCATAATCTATAATTTCCTTCACTGGCACTACACCTTTTGTAAGCAAAGTACTCTCGTACAAACTGCCATCTTCCCGCGGCGTCTTGCGTTTCATTTCATCTTTTACATGCATCAACAAAAACCGGCCGGGGTATTTTTTTAAATAATTCATTGCCCTTCCGCCAGGCTCATACATATTGCCAATATCAATTTGTTGTGCTACCAGGTTTTTATCAGCAGATTGAAGGATGAGATCGTACAACACGGTGCCATCAAGGCTGTGATTGAATTCATAACTCTCATTGTGAAAGGCAAAATGAATTCCTGACTTTTTACAAAGGGCGCCCGTCTTATTAAACAGTTCCATAAAATGACTGAAGCCGTCTTTGGTTTTGCAAAGGCTTTCATCTACGCCTGGGCTTATTAGATAGTTCATCCCAACTGCTGCGGCATCTTCAATTGTCTTTTTCCATTCGGTTGTAAAATCATTAGCAGTTTTATCCCATTGCTTTGAACCAAGAAAACTGTGGCCACTCTCCATTTTTAATCCATTATCACTCAGTAGTTTTTTGAAATCAGGGATTGAATATCCATAAAATTTTTCATGGTAGTAACCAGCGTGTTCCACATATTTATAGCCCATCTCTGCAAGCTTTTTCAGGGTGCCCGCTGGGTCTTTTTCCATATCGTCCCTTACAGAATATAATTGCAGTCCAACAACAACACCCGGACTTTTTTGCTTTAGAATTGATGGAAGTAAGGAAGCGCCTGCGATCGTGAGGCCGCTGTTTTTAAGAAATGTCCGACGGGAAGTGTTCATAAAAAATTTGTTTTTAAAAAGTGAATGGCAGGCTAAAAATAGTGAATAGTTGTTATTAAGTTTAGAGAAAATTTTTGTTTGATGAAAATCATTTTTATTATAGTTTTCAGTAAACCACACAATATTTCGAATTTATTTTTAGAATTTATTACAAGCGGACTATATTGCTTTTCTGGAAAGTAAAGAGATCCGGGATAAATTGCTTTCCCTGTTACGAGTCTTTTTCGTCCACCGCAAACCCAGCTGTTAGTCCTGCTCAAATGCATGACTGGCTCAAGGAGTATCATCCGAATTTTGTCCATATTGCACCTAAGACGGTTTGATAATACAATAAGCCATAAACGCAATTATTCACTCATAATAATTTCTTTAATAAGAAAATAAAACCCCCTTCTATTTGACCATTTACTTCAATCACTATGCAGTATAACGGTCATGCACAAACGAATTTATTTATCCTGAATAGTGTGCTTTAAATAAAACCGTATAACACTCATGCACAAACGTAAATATTCCAATCCATATTTAAATTTTTTCAGTATGCTGGATATGTGTTTTAATAATCTTTAACCGCTTCTCTCTAAAGCACCTTTCCTGTAGCTTCCTAAAACGTTGTTCAGTTGCCGAAGGAACACTACTGGAGACGATGACACCCTTAAAATTTTGGGCATCACTTTTTATTTTTTCATTTACTATTTCGTAAGTATTTATTATTTGCTGTATGGCTTCATCCACAGCTATCCCTTTAAACTCCACCAGGTAATATGATTGATCTTCATTAACAGCAAAAAAATAATCGCATTTCTTTATTGTCTTGTCTGTAATAAGGCAATCATCAACGTGGACACAGCAAATATTTTTATTACTTCTATTTAAAAAAGAAAATTTTTTACCTCCTTCTTTAGCGCTTGTGGCTGCCGCAAAACAATTATTGTCAGGCTTTACCTCTAATACTTGTTTCAATTTCTCACAACTCATGCGTGAGCGTATTTTAAGGTTAACAACTTTTCAAAGGTTTCGCTAAGATTTATCGAAACATCATCAATATTGGATGGTCCTATAGATTGGTTTCCCAAATCGAGCGTTGATTTGCATGTTCCCTTGTCGAAATAATAGCATGAAATCCTGTCAAAATTTATCCATGCATCTTTATTTACTAGGCCCTCCACTTCACCCTTCTTATCTGGTATTAAATCAACAACTTTTTGAGCCTGAATCAGATTGTCAATTGTTGTTAAAAGGTATGGGCTATGTGTGGTAATAATTAATTTATCATTTTGAGCCTGGTTAATTCTTGCAATAATAAATTCGATAAGGTCTTTTTGTGAGGATGGATATAAATTCAATTCAGGCTCTTCAATTACAAATATATCTTCTCCTTTACCCTTTTCTGTATTGTATAAAACAACCAGCAGTAAAGGGATAACGGATTGTAATCCGCTTGATGCTTCTGATAATTTTATCCTTGTATCATTTTTTAACTGGATATAATCTGTGTTATCCTCGTAACTGTATTCCGCATTAAGAAATTTAATTGAAATTGTTTTTATAGAATTTCTTGCTTGTTCAAATTTGGCACCAAAGTCAATGATCCACTTCGGCAGAGAAATATCATTATTAATCAACGTAAAGATTGACTGCGAAATGATTGAAAAAAATAGTCTTTCTGCCGGAATATATATTGGGGTTACTTTATCTTTCTGATCTTTTTGTTGCCCTTCGATAAATACTGTTCTATCACTTATTTTTATTCCTAAATCATTATAGGTATAATGCAGTAGTGTATCATTAGTTATAGCAAAATTTATATTGTATTCGGCCAACAGTTTCCGAAATGATGAAAAATTTATGTTGGGTTTTAATGAAATAGATTTAAAAATAGCGATAAGCTTTGCCGCGGTGCTTTTCCCGCTCGATGTTGTGCCTATAAATACATTAATATCTTTCAAATCTATTTTTGCATCTCTAATAGGCCCGAAATTTTTTATTACTAAATTTTCCATTTGTAGCTTTTATTAACTGATCTTATTTTTTGGAAGAATTATATTGTTTTATATCTGAAATACTTTTGAAGGTAGCAAGCGCTTTAAGCAAAGTTTTATCTGCTGTTATTTCATAATTTATTTGCGTCGAAAACTTTGTCGGATCCGCATCAACATAATAGGCAAAGCGATAAATATCATACACTGAAAATTTGATTGGATTTCGCAGCTTTTCTCCGAATCGGGTATGATTAACCCCCATTTCATCAGCCATTGCTTTTGAAAACAATGGCTCCAATTCTTTCATTGCTTTTAGGTTTCCACTTTCAATAATAGATTTGATAGAAAGGCATTTTGATTTGATGTCTTCTTTTAAATTTTCAATACTTTTAATTTTTCTGCCTCTTTTTGGCTTAATTTGGCCTTGTTTTCTCGTTGAGCTTACCATCAAAATAAATTTGTTTATAAAAATGATAAAAGTCATTGAATATCAAATTGATATATACTTTTTATGTATTTAAATAAACGATGTGTATAAATAAATTTTGTTTTTGTTTAATTTTATATATAAATTTGAGCATTAAAATATTTTGAACGTATATAATAGTTAGAAGTAACAGTATTAAAATACTATCTTTGTATCTAACCTTTTACGTTTAACGAGTCTCTGCTTCCGAATCTGACAATTCAACCCAGCAGGAGAGTAAGTTACGAGCCTAATCTCTATATTGCAATGAGGTTAGGCCCTCTTACGCTTTTGTGCTGGATGCCATCCGAAAGGATGGTTGGCTTTGTCAGAGCCAGGAAGCCAGAAGGACGGGGAGGGTTTAACCTCATTGATTTTTTTACCGTATATCTTTCTGATGGAGACTTGCATTTTTAAAAATGTAAGTGCAATTGTTAAACAAAATTTTCATACGGTTTAATTTTTTTCTGCAAAATGTGCAGCGCGTATTCTTATATCTCTCCGGCCGTAACACACTAAAAATAATTTTCGATTATTTTCATAACTACATCTTCAAAATATATAAATGCATTAACGGGCATTTTAAAAAACCAAAGCGCGTACTTTTTCATCAGTACCGTTGCACGCCTCTTTCTCTGCATTTAGGGCAATGGCAAATCGCCAATGAAGCAGAGAGCCTCATCCATCTTCATTACGCGCAAATCAAACGCAACCCTGAGTAAGTTCAAATAATTGCGTGTGTGCGTAACTGTTATGTCCATTTGTGCAGTCAGGCTACACGTGTTTCCGATAGCTTTTACGCATTCTTTCTCATGTGTCGCGTAAAAGTAAACCGGCGGCCCATGGCGACATGGCTGGGCTGCCGTTGTCGGTATTATGTAACCAATTTTTTAATTCCCATAATTATGTTTTATGAAATATATAACAGGGTTATTAGCCATGCTTTTGCCCATAATTTCAGGCGCGCAATCACCGCCTGTAAAAGCGCTCAGTATCGGTGATACCGTTCCGGATATTACCATTACCAACGTTTATAATTATCCCGCTTCTACAATCCATTTATCTGATCTGAAAGGCAAACTGGTAATACTTGATTTTATGAATACTTACTGTTTAAGCTGCATTGAGGCATTGCCGCACTTTGATTCCCTGCAGCATCAATATGGAGATAAACTTCAAATCTTTATTGTAATTAATGAAGCTAAAGAAAGAGTCGGGAGATTTCTAAAAACAAACCCTGTTGCTAAGAATGTTTCTGTTGCTGTAATAGCGGGTGATACTATTTTAGAAAAATTATTTCCTCATCACTTTGTATCGCATGAGGCATGGATCAATAAAGGAATCGTAAAGGCTATAACAGGCGCCGAATATGTAAAAGAGGAAAATGTGCTTATCGTTCTTTCTGGTAAAACACCAGGGTGGGAAGTAAAAAAAGATCTCGCCGATTTCGATTACGATACATCGCTTTTAAGAATCAATGAGGATGATAAGAAGTATTTGACCAACAACAAGGTATACGGTTCAGTATGCATGCCTTATTTAAAAGGTGTGGGGCTGAGATATATTGAGAAAGTGGATACCGTTACCGGTGTTATTACTATCAGGGCAATTAATTATAGTATAGCGGCCTTATATTTACAAGCACTCACAAAAAGCAGCTTTCCCAGGAGCCATGTTTTATTGGACTCCCAAAGTGCAGGCTTTTTTACCTATTTGAGTAAAAAAGAATACAGGAATGTATGGGAAGAGAAAAATACTTACTGTTATGAGGCAACCTTCTCTGCAAATACCCCACGGGCAGAAATAAATAAAAAAATAAAATCAGACCTTGATGTTTACCTCAAAGTAAACAGCCATTTTGAAACAAAAAAAATAGCTAGTTATTTATTAATGCAGGATACCCCTGTTGCTGCCTTGCAATCTCCGCCGGAAAGTTATACAACTCTGCTATCCCGTACCTCTAAAAATGAATTGATCTTCATGCGCCCTGCCGATCTTATTGCAAGGTTAAACGAAACTTTCTGGGGCATACCCTTTTATAATGGCACTCCCTCAAATTTACAGATGCCCATTATATTGGAAGATTGTGTCCTCGCCGATATACCCACTCTTGAAAAAGCTTTAAAGAAACAGCACCTCATATTAAAGAAGATAATAAAGGATGTGAAAATGCTGGTGCTCACAAAAAAATAAAAACATAACTCATTTCTAAAACTAAGATCATGAAAATATTATATTGTATACTGTTTATAATTGCTATGATGCCAGTGAATGCTGCATTTTCGCAGACTTTCAACTTTGAAGGTAAAGTAGTAAGAGAAAATGGCCAGCCAATAAATGGCGCTACTGTTACAGCAATGCAAGGCCTTGCAAAAACAACAATTGAAACGGCAGACGATGGCAGCTTTTATCTGTCAAATATCAGCCCTAACACGATTCTTTTTATTACTCACGTTGGATTTGAAACAGTCAAAACCGGTGTAAACGACAGAGGGCAAATCACCATTGTTCTTAAAGAGAAAGCAGGCAACCTGGATGAGGTTATTGTACAGGGTTATGGCACTACCACAAAAAGGTTGAGTACCGGCAATATAACTACCATATCATCGAAAGAAATAGAAACCCAGCCGGTGTCTAATCCGTTAGCGGCTTTGGAAGGCCGTGTGCCGGGAGTGATTATATCTCAAACTAGCGGCGTTGCCGGATCATCCTTTAATGTAGAGATCCGCGGCCGTACAGCTTTAGACCAGGGGTTGTCTAAAAATGATCCGCTATTTGTAATTGACGGCGTTTTTTTTGAACCGGGAAATCAACCTGCCAATCAACTACGGTCAGCTGCAAACGATAATTTTGGTAATGGAGGTTTAAGCCCTTTAAACAGTATCAACCCTGCAGATATACAAAGTATTGAAATTTTAAAAGATGCAGATGCTACCGCGATTTATGGTAGCAGAGGTGCCAATGGCGTTATACTCATTACTACAAAAAAAAGCAAGGCAGGTGCCACCAAAATTACGGCCAATGTTTATTCGGGAGCAAGTACCCCAACACGCACCCTGAGTATGTTGAATACCCGGCAGTATGTACAAATGCGTAAAGAAGGATTCAGGAATGATGGAGTTACTCCTGGTTCAAATCCCTCTGATCCTGGTTATGCACCTGATATAATGCTTTGGGATACCACACGCTATACTGATTTTAAAAAATTACTGATCGGTAACACAGCGCATACTACGGACGCACAGTTATCATTGTCAGGTGGCAATCAGCTTACTCAATTCCTGTTAAGTGGCGGTTATCATAAAGAGACAAATGTTTTTTCAAACAGTCTCAGTGATACAAGAGCTTCGGCGTATTTCAGTATTAACCACTCTTCGGAAAACAAAAAACTGGCTGTTACTTTTTCCGGAGGATATTCCAATGATAAGAACAGGCTTATAGCAACTGATCTTACACGATTTATTAATTTACCGCCCGATCTGAAGTTGTATAATGCAGATGGCAGCCTTAGCTGGAATGAGGATGGGGTAAGCTACTATACAGTAAATAATATTACTAACCCGTTGTCAGTATTGCTTAAAAATAATACGTCTGTCATTGAAAATCTTTACAGTAATCTACTGCTAAGCTACAAGGTATTATCTTCACTTACTTTCAAAGCAAGTTTAAGCTATAATACCTTTAAAAATAATGAAGCTTCCTTAATACCCTCCACTGCAATTGATCCGTATGTATCTGCCTATGTAACACCTTCTGCTTCATTTGCCAATTCTTCTATCAACAGTTGGATCATAGAGCCTCAATTAAACTATGTGAAGAAAATTTCGCAAGGGAAGCTGGATATATTAATAGGCGCAACATTACAGGAAAAATCCTATAATGGAATTGAAACTGATGCTTCCCTATTTTCAAATGATCTTTTACTAAATAATCCGGCTGCTGCTGGCCAGGTGACTGCTCAGGCATCACAGACTCTGTATCATTATGAAGCGGTCTTTGGAAGAATCGGTTACAACCTGAAAGATAAATATTTGCTCAATGCAACTTTCCGCAGAGATGGTTCCAGCAGGTTTGGTCCAGGCAGGCAGTTTGCTAATTTCGGTGCTATTGGAGCAGGATGGATTTTTTCTGACGAATCTTTTTTTAAAGAAAAACTTCATTTTTTAAGTTTTGGAAAATTAAGGACGAGCTATGGCATAACTGGCAATGATCAAATAGGAGATTACACTTTCCGGAATTTGTGGACAAACAACGGTAATACCTACCAGGGCATGCCAACGCTGGTTCCGGCTAAATTGTATAATTCTGATTTGGCATGGGAAAATAACAAAAAGCTGGAAGCCGCCATAGAATTGGGCATCTTTAAAAATAAGCTTTTCTTAAGCACGTCTTACTATCGCAACAGAAGTGATAACCAGCTGATCAACTACCCTTTACCTACACAGACAGGTTCACAAAATGTGGTGGCCAACTTACCCGCATTGGTACAAAATTCGGGATTGGAATTAGTAGTAACATCTAAAAACATAACATCTGCAAAATTCAGATGGACTACTTCTTTGAATCTGACAATACCCCATAATAAGTTGATCTCTTTTCCGGGGCTTGCTTCAACAAGCTATAACGGATTGTATGTAGTTGGAAAACCTTTATCAGTAATTAACAGTTATAAATACCTTGGGGTCGATCCCTCTTCCGGTATATACACTTTTGCTGACCTTAATAAAGATGGCGATTTTACGCCAGCCGATTACCAGGTGTCAGGCAACCTGGCTCCCCGTTTTTATGGAGGCTTAATTAATTCAGTAAGCTACCATAATTTTCAGCTGGAATTTTTATTTGAATTTAAAAAACAAACAGGTAAAAATTACCTTTATCAGTTTTTCAATAACTTCCCGGGCTTCATTTCCAACCAACCTGAAATCGTACTTAACAGGTGGCAGAAACCGGGTGACATAGCCGAAGTACAGCAGTTTATTGGTTCGTTTACTAATTTCCCGGCTATTATCGCCTCAAACGTATTGTTGCCCAATTCCGATGCTGTTTATAGTGATGCATCTTTTATTCGTCTTAAAAATATCTCCCTGGCATACAACATCCCCGGTGACATTTTGCGAAGGATGAAAATCTCCGGAATCAAGGCATATATAAATGCGCAGAATTTACTTACCATCACAAAGTATAAAGGGTTGGATCCGGAGACCCAGAATATGTATGTATTGCCTCCAATGAAAACTATCGCCGCTGGTATTCAACTCACCTTTTAAAAAATCAAACATGAACACTTTTAAATTAAATACAAATACAAGGAAAGCAAGCTGGATAATAGCAATAATGTGGATGCTTTCAGTAAATACATCCTGTAAAAAATTTGCTCAGGTACCACCTCCGGATACTCAAATTGAAGCGGTAAAGGTATTTGCAGACGACAAGTCAGCCTTGTCAGCTTCGGGTTCGGTATATGCAGCAATGAGCATTTCCTCTTTGAATATTGCTTCCGGGGGTATGACGGTATATCCTGCGTTGTCTGCTGATGAGCTGGTATATAATTCATCAGATCCTGAGTTTCTCTCCTTTCAAAATAATGCTATTATTGCAGACAACGGACAGGGCATTTATGGCCGTATGTGGGCACCGGCTTATAAGGATATCTATTATGCCAATTCAGTACTTGAGGGAATAACAAATTCTGTCACAATTACACCTGGTACCAGGGACCAGATTATGGGCGAAATGCTTGTTGTAAGGGCTTTAAATTATTTTTGTCTTGTTAATTTGTTCGGGGATGTGCCTCTTGAACTAACTACAGATTATAAGGTGAATAGTAAAATGCATCGTACCCCGATTGATGAAGTTTACCATCAATTAACTACTGATTTACTAAAAGCTGAAGGCCTCCTGAAGGAAAACTATCCTTCAGACATGAGGGCAAAACCTAACAAATGGACAGCCGCCGCTCTGCTGGCAAGGATATATTTGTACCAGAAAGATTGGGCAGATGCAGAAGCCCAGGCTTCCGCTGTAATTAATTCAAATCAATATGTACTGGAACCTGATTTGAATAACGTTTTTTCTCAATCCTCAGGAGAAACGATCTGGCAACTCGCAAATGATAATACCAACACATCTGAAGCCGCTCAATTCATACCCTACTCACCTCAGAATATTCCCAATTTTGCTATAAGTTCTTTTCTACTCTCGGCTTTTGAGCCAGGAGATCAACGATTGAGCAAATGGATCAGTTCTGATACAGTTGATAGTAATGTGTATTATTACCCCTTTAAATATAAGGATAGGAATTATCAGCCTGTTACCGAATTCTATGTTGTCTTAAGACTGGCAGAGCAATACTTAATACGGTCGGAAGCAAGAGCACAACAAGGAAATATAGATGGGGCAATAGAGGATATTAATGTCATTCGGTCGAGGGCAGGCTTATCAGATATTTCAGCTTCAGATAAGGATTCAATACTGTCGGCTATTGCCCATGAAAGACAGGTGGAATTATTTTGTGAATGGGGACATCGCTGGTGCGATTTAAAAAGAACAGGAACAGTAAATGAAATTTTGGGGGTAAGAAAAGCTCCTAACTGGCAACCAACAGATACTGTCTACCCGCTGCCATCAGTAGAGTTGGTTAATAACCCCTTTTTGGTACAAAACCAAGGCTATTAGAAATATCGAGTAGGAAGGTAGCCATTATTTGGCTACCTGTCCTCTCACACCACCGTGCGTACCGTTCGGTACACGGCGGTTTGTTAGAAAAGATTTCTCTGATATTCCGTTTTCCAATAGTAATAGTTAGTAAACCCAATATACCTTAGCCTCGTGAAGTACTCGTTATTAAGAGCACGACACAGTATAGGGCTATGTGCTGCACGGCAGTATCCCTTGCGGCTGTTGCTC
>Ga0207652_10000156_pt1 | contig 74066 bp, 66 predicted proteins | sample KBSC63BmetaG_FD_184334 | JGI IMG/M metagenome (GOLD analysis project Ga0207652, IMG submission 184334) | Corn rhizosphere microbial communities from Kellogg Biological Station, Michigan, USA - KBS C6-3B metaG (SPAdes) (version 2) | ecosystem: Host-associated > Plants > Roots > Rhizosphere ... | reverse complement strand
TGCCGGTTATGCTAAATGAAGAAAGGCTTCGTACGATCTGCGCATGATTCAACGTTCTTCCCCTGTTTTCTCCATCGCCGATTTCCCTTACCGCATGTTTTTCAACCACGGCAATAAGCAATTTGTCTGCCGGCGAATTTCCATTGATGGAATACGAAATCTGAATATTATTACCCTGCTTACGTGCTTTAAGATCAAGGTTCACCTTCGTTTCCTTTGCAACCGCGTTTTTAACTGCTGCATTTACTGCCGCTTCATCGGATCCTAAACATTCTCTTGTGCCATTGATTATTAACTGAGGGGTATATACCTGCGACTTTAGCCTGGTATCATACCGGTACTGCCGTTGCGAAAACTCGTGCTGGCTAAAAGCATCTTTCCAGTGAGCGTCATCCCAATATTCAACATGTTCGCATAAAAGAAAAATGGGCCTGTTACCGGCTTCTTTCTGTACGCGGGCTAAAAGGCGATCAGCTGGCGGACAACTGGAACAACCTTCAGAGGTATATAGTTCCAGCAAGGCAAAACCCTTATCGGGAATAGAGTCATTACTGCTGTTCCTGTTGGACGCCATTCCGGGATTATTACAACGGGCAACGGTTAACAACATGGCTGTCACCGCAACAAAAGGTAAGGTTTTAAAAGCGTTCATGATAGTATTTTTATGTTTGATCTGTGAGAATGACCTGCGAACCGCACAAAATGCCCCTGTAATACATTCAGGTATTTTACATCCTAAATCTACAACCCTTTTTGTTGTAAAAGCAGCGTTCTAAATTCCGGCCTTTTAAGAATATAAAAGCAGGTAGATTCAAAGCAAGGTAGTGAGTTGAAGACAAAGGGAATTCCAAATATAAAGGTGAAATATTTTGGGATTATTTATTTCTAAAATGTAATACAACAGATGAATTGAAAACGGAGTAACGTGCAGCCAAGAGGACGCCGCGCCAGGTGGTTACTTTAATCTGCACTATGAGAGATCAACCGTTCGGAAAACTGTTTTAGATTTGATATAAATAAGGAAATATGCTGACGAACATTAACCCAAAATTGCCAATGCGTAATAAGACCGCTACGAAGGATTTTTACCTCAATAAATTAGGTTTCCGGGAGTTTGGTAATGCAGACCATAGCGGATACCTAATGGTTGAAAAGGATAACATACAAATTCATTTCTTTGAATTCAAAGAGCTTGACCCCAAAGAAAATTACGGACAGGTTTATATCCGAACCAATGACATTGATAAATTGTACCAGTCAATGTTAGAGAAAAAATTAAGCATACACCCGGCAGGAGATTTACAAATAAAATCATGGGGACAAAAGGAATTCTCCATGCTTGACCCTGACAATAATTTGCTCACATTCGGACAAAGCATATAAATAAAAACGGCGACAGCGTGGATGACTAAAAGAAACAGTGACTGAATGAAATAATCACACTTTCTTTTTCAACAATAATAATTGTCCGCGATGATTACTGAGATGAATGGTGCGGTCTAATAGAACGTTCAGCCTGTTGCGATGCGGCTCTTTAATAAAATCTTCTTCAGAAATATTTGCATGACGGGTAAACCATTCATCAGCAGGTAAACTTTTGATATGATTCAATAAAGTATCATTTACCTCTTTCCATTGTTGTCTTAATTGTTGGGCTGAAGGAATTTCTTCAACAGCTTTATCAGGTGACTCTAAAAATACGCGGTCCAATTCAGGATATTTCGCTTCCTCAAAACGAAGCAACGGCAACATGCGATCGTGCACTGCCGTTAAATGGCCCAGTAAATAGATCGCGCGGTTTCTACCAGGAGCAACTTCCTGCATCAACTCTTCATCCGATAGATTATCAAAAATCTTATTGGTGGCAATAAGTTGTTTCCGCCAGCTATCCGTTATCATCTTTATCACTAATTCATTATTCATGTTATAATTTTATACTTTTAAACAAATATAGAAGAAAAAGAAGTTGCGGGTCTCAATACCTGCAACGAGAGAAGATATTTTATGACCACAGAAGAATTTAAAGATCTGGCCTTATCATTCCCCGGCACTATTTCCATGCCTCATTTCGACAGGCTTGCTTTCAAAGTAGAAGGCAAAAGAATATTTGCGACACTGCATGAAAAAACTGAATCCACGAATATCGTGTTAACTGTCCGGGACCAGCAATTATTTTGTGAACCCGGTAAAGGGATTTTCCCCGTTCCGAATAAATGGGGTACCAAAGGATGGACAACCTTTGAAATTAAAACAGTAGAACGCGCTCTATTGCTGGAGGCGCTGAAGAGTGCTTATGAGGATGTGTTGAACGCGAAGAAGAAGAAATAACAAGGTTCCACTGTCATTCGTCCGGCTGAACAATGGCCGGGGTAAGTGATTAATTACTACAAAAAGTACCTGGTGATACAACTTAAAAAATTATTTCACAGAAGGAATAGTATATTTTACTGTAAAACGTAACTTTGATCACATGCCGTTATCCGGAACTTTCGTTTACAAATTTTCCGGCATTGTAACTATTATTTTATTATTCGAATCCGTCGGTTATGGTAACAGAAGAATTACACCGGTTTATTCAATACAATGAGGTGTATAAAAACATGTGTGGTGACCTTGTTGAACGCTTCCATCTTAAAGAAAGCACAGTGGCAGCGTTTACCCGTTGCGGAAGTAAATCAGGTTCGGCCTTTTTAAGCCATAACTTTACCAGGATCTTTGGTTATCCGAGGAAACTCTTTATCGAAGGAGATTTGCAATTTATAATAAAGCGCCTGCACCCTGATGATTTGCAGGGTTTTATTCATTTTGCTGAAACGTCCACGCTGAATGCTTCCCCCTGGAACGAAGGAAAGGAAAATGCGGTACATGAACATTCTTACCGGTTGAAGCATTTTAATGGTAAATGGATATGGATCCGGCAAAGAGTGATTGTACTTTCTGTCACACCAGACCGCCATATTGATCTAGCGCTGATACTGTTTGACGATTGCACTGTTGAAAAAGAGGCGGAGCTTAACCGCCATGCTTCCATGGTAGAAAAAAGCCGTAAAAGCAGTAAATTGTTAGACATGCTGGCTCCTGTTAGCCTTGCCCAGACAAAAAGAGAAAAACTAAGGCTCGCATTGGAAGATCATGCTTCTCTTACGCCGCGTGAAAAGGAAATTATGCAACTCGTATCGCAGGGTGCTTCCTCCAAAGAAATTGCAGCGAAATTATTTATCAGCAGGCATACCGTAGAAAGCCACCGGAAACATATTCTGCATAAGCTAAGTGTAAAAAATGCTCCCGAGATGGTACGCCAATCTGTTATGTCCTCTGTTGAATCATCCTCTTAAAAATCACCATTTTCAGGGATAGTGCTTTTCATTGCGCCGGTATAATTTGCATCCATTCAATCACCTAAAAAATTAAATGATGCAAACAAATTCTTTAAAAACTGCCGGTGTATCAGAAGGACAGGAAGAAATTCTTGTAGTATCCGATAACACCATTACCGTAAAGCTTGACGGCGAGCAAACTGGCGATGCCTATAGTGTATTTGAAGTAAGTGCTCCACCCAATGTTGGAGCGGGTTTACATATTGACAATGACTGGGACGAGTTTTGGCATGTGATGGAAGGAACTTTTACTTTCACGTTAAACGGAGAGCGGATCGAAGTGGGAGCCGGTGGTTTTGCGCATGGCCCCAAGGGCATTCCTCATAGTTTTAAAAATACAGGCGAAACAACAGGCAAGCTTGTCATGTTTACGACGCCATCTGGCCTGGAAGATTTTTTCAGACATATTGATGAGGCTTCTGTGGATGGAAGCCTTGATAAAGAAACTTTTGTGAAGATCATGAAGGAACATCACATCGATCCGGCATAATGAAATGGCGCTTTCCTGACTATTAAACTACCAGTCCTTGATACTTTGAGAGAGTTCCTGGTTGAAGAGATGAATGATGCAATAAGTCAGTGAACGAACAAATACCTTAAAATGTGGTTCGTGAAGACACGAACCATGGCGGAAGATCATGAAGGAACACCACATCGATCCCGCATAATGAAATGGTGTTTTCACGACTATTAAATTACCAGCCCTTGATACTTTGAGAGAGTTCCTGGTTGAAGACATGAATGATGCAATAAGTCAGTGAACAATCAAATAACCTAAAATGTGGTTCGTGAAGACACGAACCATGGCGGAAAGAAGTGACACCTTTTTCCGATTAAGGTGTCACTTCTAAATGCTAACTACTCTTACAACTAAATGGATAGATAAATTACCTGTCCTTAAAAATTACACGTTATGATAAAATGTATTAACCTTGAAACAGTAAGTAACCCCGCGCATCAACTGCCGCCTTTATTTATTCAACCTCCGGAAGATGTGCTGGAACCAGGGCCGAGAGGTATCAATATGCGGGTGCTGATTAAAAGCGCTCAAACTAATTATCAGTTTTCATGTGTGGAACTGGTGTTGGCACCGAAAAAAATGGGACCTGCACCCCACATCCATGATCATCTCGATGAGTTTTCCTGTGTATTAGAAGGCACCCTGGGTGTGTTGGTAGGTGATGAAATCCGGGAAATAAAGGCGGGCGGTTTTTCTTCGCGACCCCGCGGTATCGTACATTCATTTTGGAATCCATCCGATCAGCCTTTACACTTTTTCGAATTGGACTTCAACCAGAATTTTGACGAATACCTGGAAGACCTCTTCTCTAACAGGATTGCTTATATGACAAAACACCATCTTAAAGCGGATGACCCCGTAATTTCTAAATGGGCAAAAGACCTGCATGAGGAATTTGGTTTGACCTTTTTTCCTGAAAAAGGCAAGGAGATCATAGAGAAGTTCGGATTAACTCCTTAAATTATTCCTTCTCTTTACTGCTGCTATGGTTCGTGTCTCCACGAACCACATTACTCAACCGGTTCGTGGAGACACGAACCGCGGCGGCCAGGCTCCATATTGTATGAAATATTATTTATCCCTCGAGAACTGTTCACTTTGAAAATAGCCTCCTTAAAATTCAAAGCTTTTAAAGTAATTTCGTCTCCAACTGAATACAGAAATCATGTACTTAATTGAGAAAACGGTAGAATTTGATAAGTGGTTCAGAAAATTAAAAGACGTAAGAGCAAAAGCAAAAATTTTGTTCAGAATTCAAAAATTAGAAATGGATGAACACTTTGGTGATTGTAAGTCCGTTGGTAACGGAATAAGAGAATTGAAAATCGACTATGCAGGAGGCTATAGAATATACTTTAAAGAGAGAGACCAAAAGATTATTATTCTGCTTGTTGGTGGAGATAAATCAACTCAACAAAAAGACATTGAAAAGGCGAAGGAAATTTGGAACAATTTAAAAAAATAAGACAATGACAACCTCAAGATTTGATATTTCAGATTATTTAGACAGCCACGAAATGATAGCAGCATATCTTAATGAAGTTTTAGAAGAAGGCAACGATGCTGAAATAATTACAGCAATCGGGAACGTTGCAAAGGCAATTGGAATGACTAAAATTGCGGAGGAAACAGGCCTTAGCCGTCCCAGTTTGTATAAGGCTTTATCGGAAGGAGCAAAACCTCAATTTTCAACAATAATGAAAGTTTTGAAAGCAGTTGGCGGACAACTAAAAGTAAATCCGATAAGCGCTTGAAAAAACTCTCTCGCCCGGGGTATTCACCGGCCATTTCTCCTTCACCGGCTGCGATGGTTCGTGTCTACACGAACCACATTACTTAACCGGTTCGTGCACATAGGAACCGCGGCCGCCGGAAAGCTTATAACACCGACTAATTCCTTTATTGCTGTGCAATAGTTCTTATGGACAATTGTGCACTATGATTGAAATTGGACATGTTATGCAACCATATCTTGCCCGGGAAACTCACACTTATTTTGCTGCCATGGTTCGTGTCTCCACGAACCACATTACTCTCAATCGGTTCGTGGAGACACGAACCGCGGCGGCCAGAAACCCATAACACCGCCCATTTCCTTTATTGCTCTGTAATAGTGCCTACCGATAACTGTGCACTATCACTGGCATTGGACACGTTATACAACCATATCTTGCCCGCGAAACTGACACCTACTTTACCGTTATTGACAGTAACATTTGCCATAACGTTTGTCGTACTGTTCATATAATAGGTTGTAGTGTTTCCCGTAAGCTTAGACACCCCGACCATTACCGTATTCGGGTCGTCAGAGTCGGTGATCAGCATTTGACCACTGCTGGTGGGTGGCGTAGTAAATGCAAAGACCAAACCATTGGCAGATGTGCTGCTGCTACCTGCTGCCGAAGCAGCCAGGTTGGATCCCCCACCGCCGTTGATATATACTACTGTAGATGCCTTGTAAGAGGTGCTTCCAAAAGTCCATGAGTTGTCTCCGGAACTGACGCTGTCTTTGTTTTTGCTGCAAGCCATTAATAAAAGCGCCATAGACGCATAGAGCATAATTTTTCTTTTCATAATATAGTTTTGAAATACTATAACGCTCTTTTCCGGAAGTTAGTATGTTTCTTTTATGACAATGCTGGCATATCAACAAAAAAACCGCCCTGCGGCGGCTTTTCAATTTCCATCAACCAAGGCAGTTCCTTCGCTGCGTTCTGCGCCTTCGGTACCGTAAACACATTGTCTCTTTTCGGCCTAATCATTGGAAAATAACAGAAATATTCTGAAAAAGATTATTTAAACACGAACGATTATCAAGGTTCACGAGGGAAGTAATTATTTCTTGTAACCTTTACCTTTTCTTACCCTTACCGATCAACACAAAGTTCCCTTCTTATTTTCCAGCGGCTCGACTTCAAATTGATACGTGCACACGCAAACAAGCACGCACCATTATTAGGAAACTTTGCTGATGTCATAAATTTTTTGTAGCTTTATAGCCCTATAAATTATTGGTGGGATATAGCGGACATGTTATATATACTTTTAGGAAGAAAAGGGAAGCAATATTTGATAGCATAGTTACTTACAGGACCTATTATTTAAACAGATACTTTTTCTTATTTTATCCTTATAAGGTTTTCGAAGCATAAACTCACTTCCCCGAATACAAGCACTACTCTAACAACCTTAGCTTAATAAATAGTCGCAAAAAATAACGGCAAAAGTCCGGAAAGAACCTGGTTTTTTTTCATTCAGTTCCCTATCCACTGTACCATCAGTAATAATAGCGATTATTAAACGTACCGCTCAAAATATAGTTAACGATTCGCTCTTGTGTTGACGTATTGACGTCAATCATGCACCCTGTGATGATTTTCAATTATTCTGTATCCTTTTGGGAATTTATACTCTTCTTTCAATAAAAACTACAGATATGAAAGCGAATTTAACATCCTCTCAGCGGATTTCTGATACACTCCAAATAAGAACAGCAGGTGAACCAATATTGTTCCTGAATCATTCAAGCTTAGATAATAAAAGAGCGCAACTTTTTGCTTTTAGCAGACAAATTGGGGAATCCGAATCCAATTCAAAAATACTGATTTGGGCCTTCGCCTTATTCTCCATACTTCTCTTGCCTGCTATAGGCCTGGGGCAACCTGTTAAAACTTTTACGGTTAACATGACCGGCGACCAGTCAGACCCGAACGCAGGTACTTTAGAAGATGATGGTCATTGCGATGTGGATCCTAATACACCCGGGGACCAATGTACATTACGTGCTGCTATTGAAAACCATAATGGCAACCGGAACCTGGGACAAAATGAGATAAAATTCAACATTCCAAATGCGCCAGGAACCGGAAGTATTCTAATTAATGTAGGTGAAACGGGGCTGGGAGCTCTGCCTAACGTTCTTGGTTCAGTAATAATTAATGCCAAAAATGGACCGGATGGACGGCATATTGAACTGAACGGTAGTATGGCGGGTGCAAACGCTGCCGGTCTTAAGTTGTTAGGTGGCCAGTGCCAAATCTCTTCCTTCATTATCAACAGCTTTTCTTCTTATGGAATATTTATTTCGGGTACTCCGCCTCCCGGGGAAGGTGCACATGTTATAAAAGGTAATTACATTGGAACTGATGCTACAGGTAAAATAAGCAAAGGCAATGGTGGTGACGGTATTTTCATAGATAACACTGGAAACGACACAATTGGGGGAACTACATTCGACGACATGAATATCATTTCAGGAAATAAGGGGTATGGTATTGTTATACATGGTGCTGATCCGCAAATAGACTTTCAGACTAACGGAGCTAAAAATAATATGGTAAAAGGCAACTTCATTGGCTTGGATGTGGACGGCAATCTTGTTTTGCCAAATGAAAAAGGGGGCATATTGGATGAAAATGCACCCGATAATCGATTTGGGGATTCAACAGACAAGAAAGCTGCCAATACATTGGCCGGTGTTAAAAATGGAATTACTGTTATGGGAAGCCTCTCAGAAGGAGTGGGCATAGAAGGTAACTTTTTTAAAAATGGTGCAGGCGCGAAGTTTAGCACCGGTATTTTTGGCCGGGGAGGAAAAGGACTTTATATAACCGGAAATCTTTTGGACGATATTGATAGTACTGCAATTGATCTTTTTCTAGACGCTAACGGAACGTATAATATCCGCAAAAACCGGTTTGAAGGAAGTATAAAAACAGGTACAAAATTACGATTTGGGCCGGGCCGTACGGCTGAAATAGATTATGTAAATAATTTTCACGTTGGCACCGGCCTGGCAGTAGATGCCGAAGAATCACTCAATAGTAACATAAACTGGCTTTTTCTCGGGGATACCATGCGGGCAGGGCAGGCCGGAGCTAATATAATTTTTAAAGCGTCTGGCAAAAAGAACTTTACCGACAACCGCTGGGAAGGCATGTCGGCCTTTGGATTAAATTATGTAAGTGATTTGGCGCCGGGTGTGCAAGCTACATTGACAGAAACGAATGAGGTATATGCCAATAATGGTACAGAAGGGGTACACGGAAGAATTCAGGGCGGTGGAGAACTGGCGCTTAATATATTTGATACCAGGAGCTCAGGAAATGGAACAGATGGCAGCCGTCTTGATGTGTTTGCAAGCGCCAGTGCCCGGATTGATATTACTGCCCGGGGAAATGAATATACATTTAGTGGACGTGCTGGCCTGCGTATTACCAGTGATGGACAGGCATTGCCTTTGGCAACGTTTATTTTTGAAAAGAACATTCTTGACCACAATAATTTTGTTGGATTAGAACTTTTCAACTCGGCTGCAATATTTAAGAAAAGCATTTCCAGTAATACCATAACCAATAACACGGGGCCCGGTATTCAAATGGATGGATCAAATGATGCCCATATCGACAGCAACACTATTTCCGGAAATGCAACAGGTATTTTAATTAATGATGCTTCCATAGCCAGTATAAACAACAATACCATAACAGATAATGGAAAAGGAATTGCTCTTGCCGGAACTGGTACTGGCATACTGATGACCGGCAATTCCATTTTTAATAATACAGAATTAGGCATAGATCTGGGAAATGACGGGGTAACGCCTAATCATGCGGGTGGCCCCATAACCGGACCAAATAATTTTCAAAATCATCCGGAATTAACGAATGCCTCTGGTAGTGGGAGTAACACCATAATACAAGGAACATTGAATAGTGCGGCCAATGCCACATATAAACTGGAGTTTTTCTCCAACATTGCCTGCAATCCCTCCGGTTTTGGTGACGGGCAAACCTTTCTTGGATTTGATTCAGTGACAACTGATGCCTCCGGAAATGCTAACTTTTCTATTACTCTTACGGGCGTTACCGTACCTGTAGGTTCTTCTATTACTTCCACAGCTACCGATCCAAACAATAACACCAGCGAGTTTTCAAAGTGCCTGTTATTAGGGGGTACATCACAATTGGCTGATTTGGAAGTAACCAAAACCACCGAAAGCAGTTCTTTCCTGGTAGGCGATACAGTAACCTTTACCATCACATTAAGTAATAAAGGGCCTGATCAGGGCACCGGCATAGCTGTTAGAGATACGCTGCCTGCAGGTATTACACTTAATCAGGCAACCACCTCTGCAGGTACTTACAATAATAACACGGGTATTTGGTCCCTCAACTCCCTGAATAAGAATAGTATAGCAACGCTTGTAATCGCAGGCATATTTACACAGCCGGGAACTTTAACTAATACTGCCGCCATCATATCCAGTGACCAACCGGATCCCAATGGGGTCAATAATAAAAGCAGTGTTACATTGACCGTGCAACAACGACCAATTAGCGCCGATCTGCAATTAACTAAGACGGCCGACAAAACCTCCTTAACTGTAGGGCAAATGGTAACCTATACTTTAACCCTGACTAATAAAGGGCCTGATAAAGCTACAGGTATATCCGTTTCAGATGTCGCACCTGCCGGCTTGAGCTTCGGCCAGGTTATAGCATCTGTGGGCAGTTATAATGCAACTACTGGAATTTGGACCGTCAGTTCCCTAAACAGTGGAAACCAGGCAGTATTGACCATTGTAGCCACCAGCTCTCAGCCCGGCACTATTATTAATAAGGCTGCAATAACGGCCAGTGGCCAGGCAGACCCCGACACTATTAATAACCAAAGCAGTGTCACCGTAACCGTACAACCAGTATTAGGTATAGAAAAGCAAATCCAAAACCTTATCAGCAAAGTGGACCTATTGGTTTCATCGAAAGAGTTAACACGGCCAGAAGGCAATCTCTTGACCATATTCTTAAAAATAACCTTAGTTCAGTACAGGGAAGGCGATACCCGAGATGTCATCAATACGCTCCGGGGCTTTGAGTTAGTAGTAAATCTATTCGCCAGGTTTGGACTCTTTTCAGATAAAAGCCGCCAGGAATTTATAAATGCGGCGCAACAAATTATTGATGAACTACGAAGGCCGGGGGCAACAGAAGGAAAACAGCAAGATGACACCAGAGGCGAAAATGCAAAGACCCTAATGAAATACATAACGTTGAGCAATTATCCTAACCCCTTTAGCAGATCTACAGTAATTTCATTTGATCTAATAAAAGAGGGCCGGGTACAGTTAAGTATTTATGATGAAAGTGGCAGGATGATAACAAGCCTTTTAGATCAGGTAATACCGGCCGGAACGCATAATATTACCTGGGAAACCGGGAATCTGGCTGCCGGCTTTTATACGGTTCAATTAAGAACGGAAGGGATGGTCAAAGCTCACAGAATGGTACATGTAAAGTAATGGAGTACTTAGAATTAGCTGCAATCCGTTGTTTAGAGAGACGGAAATGAGAATATTTGTGAAAAAAATTAAATCTATCATTATGAAGAGATTCACAAAAATTCTGATATACCCTCACTCCCGGCCGCCTTAATAATCTATTGCTGTATTCCGTTCTTGTGGAAAGCCGGTGAAGGGGTTTTTGAGGATGAGGTTGCAGGTGAAGGCAATTATGCAAAGGAAAGCCGTTCATGGTAAATTTTGTTATTTATGAATTTGAACAACCTGCACAAGCATCTTCATTTAGAGAATAACATTTTATTGCAAACTCAGCATAGCAGTTGAAACATAACAACATAGGCCTGCCATCCTCGTTAATATACTTTCATTATTTTCTTCGCCACCTTCCGGCAAAGTTCCATACTTAAATCAATACCCATTTCCTGCCCTGAAATTTCAAAAAGCCTTGAGGCAATTGTTTCACAATTGGCTCCTGCTACTTTTAACTCATAGATTGAAGGAACATAACTTCTGTATTCATCCCTGCATATGTGCAGGTCGTTCATTCCGATCGGATCCCAGTCAGTCCATAGAATTTTGTCTATAGCTCTGAAAATTTTGTTTTCCATGTTCATAACGATACTTTTAAAATGTTTAAGAAAAAGAATAAAAAGGCCACCCGGAGGTGGCCCCTTGGTTTTCACAGGAGTGTTCTTACAGAACAGTGATCTCTCCGGTAAAGATGCTGGTGGCTACCTCCCCTGTTTCAGAGATAAAGCCTACCCAGGTTTGAACCTGCAAACCTGTAAAAGCCGATAGGTTAAGGCTACCTGCTTCTGTGCTGCGGTCGGGCCCCATATCCGTGTAAATGCATTGACGCATTTCCGGACAATAGGCAACAAGAATTGACTTGTCTGTTGCTGCCGCTTTTGACACACCTGAATTGTCTGTCCACGTGAAGTTGACAATTCCTCCTGCCGCCGCTGTTACCGCGGGATTAATGGCATTTGGAATATCACCCCGGCTTACCAGGATCTTGCTATAGTCCAGCACAAAATCCGGATAAACACCCGTGATGCCATTTCGCAGATTATAACTCAGGGCACTGTTAGACCCGGTCATTTTCACCGCAAAACTTTTAAAGCTCCTGGCAAGTAAATTGGCCATCAACTGTTGAAATCTTACGACAAGAGCAAACTTTAATTGCTGCTCTTTCTGCTTTTGACTACCTGTCGTAGTACGCCGGCTGCCTAAGCTGCGCATATATTCTATGCCTTTCCAGGAGCCACCGACTACATTTCCGACTTTTCCTGAGAATCCACCAAGAATTCCCTTTTGAATTGTTCCCATAAAATTTGTTTTTTGGGGTTTAAAAATTAAGATACCATGCCTTCGGGGTTGTTTGCAAACTTTGTGTACACGGCCAGAAAGCGATTCAATAACGGGGACTTTTCGGGGGAAATTGTTTCATGGAATTTTATGCCGCCTTATTCCATGAAATACTCTTAATGGCCTTTCTGTTCCACTCTTTGCAGGCATTTTCCATCTTTTGCCTTGCTTGTATAGCGGAATGATTTATTAAAAAAGAGCTGGAAATATTACTCCCTTTTACAAAGACGGCTGATGAGCACGAACGGAAGGAAATAGTTAAAAAATGCGTTCAATGATTGCCCGGTATTATTACGAAAATTTCGACGGACAATACCGCCTTTTTGGCGAATGACACACTATTAACTTTCAAAAGGAATTTCCATTTTTACAAATCAAAATTTCTTTTATTTTTTTATTAACCCAAAACCACGCAAACATGAAAACTACTCCTCAGAACAAAAAAAAGAAAGAAGCTTTACCCGAACCTGATAAAAAAAATGTTTTAAAGACTTCAGCGATTTTATTACTCCCCGCGGGTACAAAATTTAATGATATTTACATGGACGCCTCTGACGTGGCTATTGAATTAAAGATCAGTAAACGGCTGGTAAGAAATATGCGTGCCAGTGGAAAGCTCTCTTATACCAACCCCTTTGGTAAAATTTGGTATTTCAGGCAGGAAATCGCTGAAATTCTTGAAGGCAACAAAAAATCAAGGAAAATGTAAGCAGTAACTATTTGAGGGCATTAAAATCAGCAGTGGCATCAATATCATGCCGCTGCTTTTAATTTAAAGAAGTATCGATATTAAACGGGCCCGTTAAATCAGCATGTCATCATTTGGAATCGTATAAATCTTATATTTAACGGCATATATGGCCATTGCAGCTGCCGTCTTTACACCCATTTTTTTAAAAATCTGGCTTCGCAGCCGCTCCACTTTTCTGATTCCTAAAAAAGACTCTTTGGCGATCTCCAAATTAAATTTGTCCTCACATATCATACGGATGACATCGATTTCCTCAGCAGTAAAGGCGGGTATGATAGTTCTGGTAAACCGGTTGTTATTTATTTTTGCAAGACGCAACGCCATCTTCATGGTTATAGATTCACAATAATAATCCTCGTACCTGTAAACCGTTCTTACCGCATCAATAATATCATCATTGTCTGCATTTTTTTGAATAAAGCCGAGAGCTCCCGCTTCCTTCGCTTCGTAAATAAGGCCCTCGCTTTCAAAAGAAGACAGCGCAATGATCCTCGTAATTCCGTTGCTTACCATTTGTTTGATAGCCTTTACCCCATCGCCCGGCATGATCAGGTCTGTGATAACTACATCAGGCTTAAATTCATTCACCTGTTTAAGTAAATCGGGTGTATTGGCGGCTTGTGACAGAACCTGTATACCTTCCGTCATCAAAAGATCCACCAGCCCGCGGCGGTACAGATCATGGTCATCTGCTATTACAACTTTTATTTTATCAGGCATGGCAAGGGATTTGAATGAAATAATCCACTCCTTTTCCGGGCTCAGTGGTCAGGTAAATGGTGCCTCTTAGAAGATCAGCCCTGGAAGTAATATTTTCCAGGCCTAATCCCCTCCTTTGTTCTACTACCTCCTTTTGATGGAAACCGGTACCGTTATCTTTAATGTGAAGTTCAAGAATATTTTTATTCCGTATTAACGTGAAGTGCACGAAAGATGCTTTCGAATGCTTCACAATATTGCTTAAAATTTCCTGGGCCATTCTATAGACATGTGTTCCCATTTGTTCATTGACTATCGCGGCGTCAAATCTATATTTTACTTTAATTCCGGTGGAATCCGACAGAATATTAACCAGCTCCTTTAAAGCCTCATTCAAACCCTGTCGTTGAAGTGTCCGGGGAACCATCGTAAATGAGATCCGTTTAAGACGTAGGATTACGTCATCAAAATGACTTTTACAAAAATCAATGATCTTCCTGCTTTCATCATCAGCAGCTTTTAATTGGCTGAGTTTCATTTTCAGTAACGATAAGCTTGGACCCAGATCATCGTGCAGATCAATTCCTATTCTTTCTCTCACAGAATCGAGGTAATTAAATTGTGCCAGGAGTCGTTTATCTTCAAAGTCTATTTTCCTGCGTTGGTAGCGGATTATAGTAATTACAAAGAAAACTAACAATACAATGTGTGCAACTACTCCGGTTAATAAGGCAATATAAATTTTACTTTCGTTGGTATCCATAATACAGCTATTGCATATAGTAAATTGGCAATTCCGTTTACAAAATAAAGAATTATCCACAGATCGCGTAACAGCGTCTTACTTAATCCCAGGTGAAACATGTTATATGACTCTACAAACGCCTTGAACCCGTAATACAAAAGAAAAGTAATACAAATGATAAACATAGGATTTTTGAACAATGGCCCTCTTTCATAAATGACCAGTTTGTTAACCTGGTCAATGCTAAAAAATACAACAAGGAAAGAATAAAAAGCCCTGAATAACGAATTGTTATGGGTAATCGAATTCAGTACCAGGTTGTCTGCTGACCATACAGCTAATCCGAGCAACGCAAGGATCACATATTTTTTAAGGCCCTTTTTATTATTCCATTTATAAAACTGGTACACAATAAGGAGGTACTCTAATAAAACAAAAATGTTTGAATTGACCGTGTTCCGGCCCAATGTGAAGATCAAAACAAGGCTAAGCGTTTCATTGAAAACCCCCAGCCAGATAATAAATATAAAGGGGTAATAATCCCTGATAATTGATTTAAAGCGAATGATGCCAATAATAGCGGCAATGAGAATTGAATAGTTCAATGCTATTTCAAGTAAAAAAGAGCTCATCGTTTTTGAAAATTATTTATTTAAATGAAAGGTTTGGTTCCTGATCTTTTCGAAAGACACATTATACCGCTTCAGGTTGCCTTAAGTACCAGGAACCAAACCTTCTTGTTTTAATGACCTAATGGAGAGTCGCCCGGGCAAAATTCAGGGCACCTGTATCCGTCTTCCAGGACAACAGGCTCATCTGCAGATGCTGTTACAGCAGTTGCGGATGGCAAAATATCTTCCCCTTCTGCATTCACAGCTACCAGGATAGCATCTACCTCCTGGTTTTCTTTCATTCCGTAATACACGCGTAAAAAAGCGGCTCCTTCGGTTGCCAGCAGTTTTTGTACAGCACTGATCTCAAAAGATTCGCTTACCGGAAAATTCGCGGGACGGTTGGCCCGGTAAAGCCTGGTCATCTCAATTGCAGTTTGCAATGAAATTTCATGATTTCTGTTCTGGTTCATATTGAATAGATTTAAGGCTGCAAGCTATCGTTTTCAAAAGTATAGCACCTGTGTAATAACCGCCAATTTTTGGCTAATCACCGCCACTTTTTACGTAATTACCACATATTCTGCGTGTAACAGCCGTCAATCATCCGGAAATAGCCGTCAATCTTCCCGGTGCAGCCATTAAATGGAATGCGTTTATCTATCATTGTATCCGTCAAATTCTTTTATACCAAAAATTACTTCAGATTCCTTGGTTTAATTAAAGATTAAGCATGGCATTCAAAGGTCACATACACGATCAGACAAATGAAGTGTTTAATGCGCAACGCGCCGTGGAGACGATAACGGAATATATTTTGACTAACCTTGAAAAGGATCTGAGTATTGGCACTGTTTCTGAAAAATTTACCATGAGTGCTTCCACCCTAAAGCATCTCTTCAAAAAATACACGGGTAGCTCTTATTATCAATATGTAGAAAGATTGCGCATGAAGAAAGCATTTGAGCTCATTAGTAACGGGCAAAGGACCCAACAGACCATGTATGCCACAGGCTACCATTACAGATCATCTTTCAACAAAGCCTTCAAAAAGAGATTTAAACACCCGCCGGCCTACTTCAGAAATAAGTCAAACAAATGATTAACGTTGTTCAGAATTTGGTACAACCCTGACGTAAATATCAGAAAGTGTACCTTTTTTGTCTTAAAGTGTACGTATTCCCTGCTTGCGAAAGCTTCCGCGTCTCTGAACTTTGTATTCCCCGAATACTTAACTAAGGTTATCATGCCATTTATTCAAAGGCGGCACCTACTTAATTTTTAAACCTGATGGAAAAAGTAATTTCTTTTTTAAACAATCTGCATCCATTGTCCGGTTCATTAGAAGCTGAACTAAGGAACAGGTTTCGCTTTATCAAAAAGAAGAAAAACGAATTCCTGCTTTATGAGGGGGAAGTATGCCGGTATGCATGGTTCCTTCAGAAGGGACTGGTAAGATGCTATTATACCCGCGAAGAGCGTGAAGTAACGATGTGGTTTTTGGAAGAAGATCATGTGATCATACTGTTTGAAAGCCTCTTCCGGCAAAAGAAAAGCCTGTTCAATATGCAGGCGCTTGAAGACTGCGAATTATATGCCATTCATTACCAGGACATAGAGGCCATTTTAAGAAGATACCCGGAGGCGGAGAAGCTTCACCAGACCTTTACGGAATATTACAGCAGGCTGAAAGACCTGAAAATACGAGCTACCGGTATGCTCGCCGCCAAAGATCGCTACCGGTATTTTGAAAAGCATTTTCCTCAGTTACTGAACCGGGTAAAGCTGGAATACATTGCTTCCTACCTGGATCTGAGCAGGCGATCTCTTGCACGGGCAAGAGGATTCTGAAAGACTTTAGGCAACTGCTTTCCAAAAGGAGGGTGCTTAAAAGCAACGCCTCCAACCACTTCAAGGGATTTAAAAACAATGAAAATTATTTTTTCTTTTTTTTTCAGAAAAGTGCCAAATGGCACACGCTGCCGGGGTTTGCTGGTTCTAATTTTATATCGGAAAACAAAACAATTCTTTCCTGAAAATTTTTGAAAATGAAAAAGACGATAGCTGATATATTTTGTGGATTATTGATCCTGCTGTGCGCATATGCAGCAATCAGTAAATTGATCGGACGGCAACATTTTGAGTTGGTGCTTGGAAGTATGCTTTTGTTGAAACACGTTGCCGGTTTTATTTCATTTGCATTACCTGTAACAGAATTGATTGTTTGTGCGCTTCTGTTTATGCCAGCGACAAGGCTCTTCGGCTTGTACGCCTCTATTGGTCTCTTAATTTCATTTACTATTTACATTGGATATATGATACTGTTTGCACCAAAGCTTCCCTGCAACTGTGGTGGAGTCTTGGAACAAATGAGTTGGAGACAGCATTTGGTATTCAACCTAATTTTCATTACGCTTTCTGCTACTGCTATTAAATTTTATCGATCAAATAAAAATATTGTTGCAACACACCGGTCGCCAGTACAGCAGCCGCAGGGTAAAAGCTGAAAACCTGTAAACAGAGTAAGCATCATCTTTCACTATTAAAACAGTGTTCACGGCAACATTGATGTGTTCGTTTATTTTTCAACCTTAAAGTTTTTATTGCTTTTTGAATCATAAAAGCATACATTAAAATGATAAAGAAATATGGAATTGGCCTCGTCGCCATTATTATCGCAGTATCACTTGCAGCTTTTACTGCACCTAAAAAAACACACCTGAATGCTACCCATGTTTTTGAGTTTGATGGCACTGTTTCCGGTGGGTATTCTGAATCCAATGTTGAAAATACAAGTCCTACTTATTGGAAGTACGTAGGAGAAACTTCAGAAGAACCACTGTGCGACGACACACCTGATAAAGCATGCCGCATTGCTGTAACAGATGCATATGTCAATAACCCTTCTAACCCTACTGCATTGTCTGGCATGACAATTACAGCGTCCACCAGTACATCAGGAGATGCATATGTTACTGGAATAACAGATCAGTTAGACAATGTGTATTCGAATCAGGCGGCGAATTAATGAACAGGATTAAAGAAAACCGGCATTTTCTTATGCCGGTTTTTCTTTATCGTTCATTCTGCGGAATTCCCGATGCCTGTATAATGTCAGCAGGCAAAGGAAGCGCATAGTAATTGGCGTTAGGTTCTAAAGTAAACGTCTGACCACTTATTTTTCTTATCAGCGTAATGTTTGCATTTTCTTTATTCAATCGTTTAATGTCTATCCATCTTACCCCCCGCATTAAGAGTTCTTTTCGTCGCTCATCTAACACCATATGCAGAGCTTCAGAGCCATCTGCGGCAGACAAAGGAATAAATGTTCCGGCTTTCCAACGCTTGATCAATAATGTATTCAAATCATTCATGGCTTCGGAAACATTTCCCTTTCTTGCCTCGCATTCTGCCTTTATCAAATAAATTTCATCAGTGGCAATTCCGGAAAAATATTGAGATGTGCCTCCTGTATAAATACTTTTAAACCGGTAATATCCACTTGACAACTTGAAAAAAGCCGTCTTTCTTAAATCGTTACTGTCATACATAGAATACAATAATGTATCAATCTTTGCGCGGGAGGGAGTATTCAATAAATCGTTTTGATTCATTTCCGTATAAAACACGGTTTCCTTATTGAATCGTTTGAATGGCACGTCTGCACTTATTTTACCATTAATATCCGCATCGGCATTATAATCAATTAATTCATGGTTTAGTTGAAGGCAAAGATTCGCATACTTGAATGCACTATCATATATTCTCATGGATAAATACGCTCTTGCCAGTAAGCCATAAGCTGCACTTTTTGAAGGACGCATAACATGGATAGGATAATCGGGCAAATAGGATGACGACAACTTCGCGTCGAGTACTACTCTCTCATAACATTCTTTTACACTTGCTCTGGTAGATGGTACATTAAAATCAGCTCCCAGTCTCAATACTATTCCTGGATCTTTATCGTATGAAGCCGAATCATATGCCTTTGAAAAATCCCATAATAAGCCTAGGAAATAATAACTTCTGTAGAATAATGCTGACCCTTTTACGTTTTCCCATTGAAGTTTTGAATAAGGGGTAATAGATATCTTTCCAATTTGTTCAAGGCAATAATTTGCATCGAAAATTGGTAAATAAGCCCTAGCCCAGCTATTTTGAAAGTAATAGTCTCCCCGGTTCCATGTATAAATCTTTCGCGCTTCAGTTGTAAAGGAGTTATAGGTTGACTCCAAAAGAAAATAATTATCAGCGGACGATGATCCAAAACCAGGCGTTGACTGAAGATTCATGTCTTTCGTAAAATCAAGGATTGCCTGAAGATCTGAAAGGGAGGTTGGTACTGCCAATTTACTGTCAGGTTTGATTTCCAGGTATTTTTTACAGGAAACAAGTATTGTTCCCATAAATATAAATAGCAGGAGAATCATGCTTAAATTTTTTTGCACGACTTTCATAATTAATAGTAGTTTAAATGTTTACGTTAAGTCCAAATGAAAATGAAGCGGGAAGGGGAATGCCGCCAGGATAATCAGGATCAATATTTTCTTTGGTAGCGCGCCACAGAATTCCCAGGTTTGCTGCATTGAAAAAGAGACGTATCTGGTTGAAAGGAAGCTGATTCTTTTTACCAAGCAGATAACTTATATCAATATACTGTAGCCTTAAATGATCACCTTTCAAAATATTAATTTCAGATGCCTGATAAAACGCATCTCGCCTCGAATCCGCAGGATATACGAATGACGGTACATTTGTTATTAATTCATCTCCTGGCTTTTGCCAGCGTTCAACATACTCTTTGTTACCTCCTCCCTGGCTAATAAGGGCTGAATAAGAAAGTGATGGTTTTTGAATACTATAGCCCAGCTTAAATGATATATTAACATCCAACTCAAGATTTTTCCATGAAAATGTATTGATAATTGATCCGAAAGAAGTAGGGATACCTGAACCAATATAAACAACATTCCCATTCTTCAGGCCGTTATTAACAGCTTCATTATATATGGCAGCATAGTCAGTGCTGGGTTTCCCGTTGAGGTATCCTTGGGGATTTCCTTCCTTGTCCAATCCCGCCCATTTATAGGCAGCAATTGCATACAAAGACTTTCCAATGACCGGACTAATATTTCTACCCGATGAACCTAATAAAATGACAAGATTACTATAGGTATTATCAAAATAGCGTGTGGTTTTGGCGATATTATAATTATAAAGAATCTTAGTGAGCCATTTCACATCTCTGTCAATATTTGTTGTATTAATGACGACATCCATTCCATTGCCTTTCATGTTCGCAACATTTTTAACAATGGTATTTGCAGCTCCCCAGGTTGTATAATCAAAAGGAGTTTGGCCATAAAGATCAGTTCCTTTCTTAAGATAATAATCAACAGTGCCTGATAACTTGTTATCCTTCGTGTAGAATTCCATACCCAGATTCAATTGGCCTATTTGTTCCCATTTCAAGTCGGGATTATTGATAGTCCCAATAACAGCAGCCGGCAAATGGGTTATGAAGTCGTTTCCATAATATGCCAAGGGTAAAGCAGATTTGCTTAGATCTACGTTACCACTATAGCCATAAGAAGCCCTAATTTTTATATAGGGTAGCCATGAAATATGATAAAAACTTTCTTTGGAAAGAGCCCACCCAAGTCCTGAAGACCATAGAGGTTTCCATTTATCGTTCGTATTTACTCCAAAAATATTAGAGCCTTCTTTTCTTGCGCTGGCGGATAAAGTATAGCGTTGCTTGAAATTATAGGAAAGACTAGAATAAACAGAAATGAAACGATTTATAGTTGCAGATAAAGAAGACTGCCCGGGGATAGATTGGTAGTTACCTGTAACATAAGTAGGATAGTAATTTGCAAAATCAACGTTAGTATAAGAAAGAGGGTCTGCATCGTACCCATAAAATATACTACCATCCCCATTATTCAGCACTTCCCTTAGCTCCCCGCCCGCAATTGCGCTAATATTATGATTGCCCCAATTTTTAGAAAAGTTAAACTGACCTCTCAGATTCTGACTTTTTTCAGTTGAATTAATAAGCCGTAAAATACCTCCTAATGGCACGATATAATTTACAACTCCGCTGGTTCTGTTCACTTGGCTAAACAAGTTAATAAGACTCCTTGTATTATAACTGGCTGTATCCGAATTATAAACAGAATTACTCCTTTGTTGTTGAAACTGGTATTGGACCGTAAAATGCAATGGATTGATAATCTTGTAGCTAATTCCAATATTGGCAATGATCCCGTCCAGGTTGGTGGTACCCTTGTTATACTTATAATCATCGAGAGGATAATACTTCCAGTTCAATAGTTTACCTCCACCCGCTGTATCAATGTATTCACTATTGAATCCGTTCGTTACAGGAAGTGCATTACCATTGTCATCAGCAAAACGCAGATAAGGCACATGTCTTCCACTAATGGAAGAAACTGTACTGTAAATATATTTTCCAGTTACAGATTTGCTACCCGTATAATATAGATCAAGGTTGAACTGAAGATTTTTTCCAGCCTTGTAGGTATTGCTAAATCTGAAATTCATTTTATCGTATGTTGCACTTAGATTGTCTATACTCTTATTATAAGTGCCGGATACCAGCCATGCAAGATTTTCTGATCCGCCCCTGAGGTTAAGTGCATATTGCTGGGTAAAATCCGGTTGATAAAAGTATTTGTTGTATTGCTTTCTGGTATCTATTCCTTTTAGCACATTAATTTGTTTCGCAGAATCATCGGAAGAAATTAATCCATTCCTACGTTGTAAAAATACTTCCACTGCCGGGGTTAGCGGGGAATAGCCCTGGTTGATGTTAGCATCGAAATAACCTTTATTGAAAAGAAACTGCTCCATGTCAATATAATCCACAGAGCTTAATTCAGGCAGTGACAAAATATCCGGCTTCTGAGTAGAAATAAATGACGAAGCAAATTCTACTTTCATTTTCTGATTAAACTTCCCTTTTTTTGTAGTGATTACTATTACACCATTACCAGCTCTTGCCCCCCAGATGGAAGCTGCAGCCGCATCTTTCAACACCGTGATACTCTCCACGTCGTTCGGATCCAAATTGTTAATATCACCTTCATAGATAAAGTTATCAAGAACAATCAATGGGTCTAAAGGACCATTAATGGTACTCAGACCTCTTACAGAAATATTGGTTTTGTTTTGCACATTATTGTTACTGTAGCCATCGTTGAAGGAAACTCCGCTCGTTACGTTCTTTAATCTCTCAAGAATATTCATTCCAGTTTGCTGGTTGAGCATTTTATTATCTATCACTGTTACTGCTCCGTTTACTTCATTGGGCTTGATCTTCTGATAGCCGGTATTTACTATTACAGGCTCCAGCGCAGAAGCGAGGGGATCGAGTGCTATCTGTAATCTTTGCCCATATTTGAGTACAAAGATTTTTTTGCTATGAAAACCAACGTGAGAAACCAGCAACGTATCGGGCAATTGATCAATTGACAGGGTAAAGGAGCCTGATTCATCAGCCCTTATGGCTACATTATTCTTTAACGCCCTTACTGTAGCGCCTTCAACGTATTGCCCTTCGGATGCAGAGACGACTTTTCCTGAAACCATTTTTGTCTTTGAAAGAAGCTGTGCATGCAGGCCATAGGATATAAAGCCTGTCATTATGAAAAGAAATAAATTTTTGTTCATTGTAATCAGTTTTGAGGATGAAATTTTAAACTATCGACTTTTACCGGCAGTTTAATGCGGCGCCTGCTTATAACAGCCTGAATATTTTCGGCTGTTACTTCTGCAGAATTTGTGATGGCAATTACTTTTTCTTCAGGCCCAATCCATACATAATGAGGAATAAATGTGTGTGGAAATAATTGAAGCAGCAAAGGATTATTCTGGGTGCTATTAGGAAGCATAAATGCCACCTTAGATTTCAGTTTCGTTTTCCTGAAAAAATCTTTTACCTTTTCTTCATTGTTGCCATTACCTCCGTTATTGTTGATCAGAATGATCTGAAGATTGTTGCTAAATTTTTTTTGAAGGGAATCCATTTTCGGAAATGCATGAATACAGCTCCCACACCATGTAGCCCAGAAATCCAGGATTACCAGCTTACCTTTCATATCTGACAGATGAATTGTAGAAGAAGGATAATTATAAACATCGGTAATGGTAATATCCGGCACCGCATCTCCTATGCTCAGTGCCTTTACCGGCGGCGATTGTGCACCGGCAAGTATGGGCAATAGCATCCCCATAAACGCAATAATAAGTTTCATTGCAATTGTTTTTAAATAAAAAATATTGTGAAGACTATATGGTCAGCTTGCTTCAGGTGGCGGCCTTTGGCTTGCGCTCAAATAAATCCTTGAGCCATTTTACAGAAGGGTTTTTATACTGGTTGCTCATAGAAAAAATTATTTTATAAGCCGTTCGGTTTGTTCAACTGATTCAATTGTTTTCAACAGGTTTCTGAGAGGTACTTTTATTACCGGCCTGTCAAACATTTTTGCCTGGATATGGTAATAACAGTAATTCAGTACATCGGTTTTTAAAACCTGCCGAAGATGCTTTGAAGGCACCAAAGAATTTAAATCATATTGATACTCCAATACTTCCTGGACAATATTTGCGGCAAGCGTTTCATTAAGTACGAGGCGCCTTGCATACCGTTGCAAAAGCAATTGATAATACGAAACTGTTTTTCTTAAATGTGGCTGATAGTTATCCATCAACAATATTTTTATTAAACACAAAATAGATTTCAAAAAAAGAACACTGACAGCAGGTTGCCGGAACATTTGCGCCGGCAACCTTTACTCCTTTGAACTGCATGAGAAGAAATGTTTAAAGAGCAACTGTCAGCGCGGCATAACGGTTATGCCTATGCGAAACTGGTCATTCCGGGTTTTTTGGCTTACGGGCGTTCTTAATTTGTACCATGCTGCTTGCCTCATCCGCCGTGCGCCAATGCTTTAAGCGAATCAGCATTCTAAAAGACTTGTACTGGTGGCAGAGCCGTGGATTTGGTTTTTTTCTATAATTGGAACGATGCTCTTTTTTAAATATCACCAACACGGCATGGTAATGCAAAAAAGTGTTGCGCACTGTTTTTGATAGCGGAGTCTTATAAAAAAGGCGATATAGTTGTTTTGATGCCATTGCTTTTTTGCCGCTATCTTTTTAAAAGGAGGCACTTTAAGAAAATTGTTATAAAATATTGGATAGCACGATTGGCTAAATGAATATTCTGAGTAATTGTTGGAGATTGAAAGACGAGCGATTCGTTTAAAAGTGCAGGGCTTAGTACTCCATTATTAGAGCGTGAGATGTGCTCAATATTGCAGAAAAAGCCACTGCACTTTAAAGAGATGTATGGTTTAAAATTTTGTCTCATTGTTTTGCTAGCATCTCACGCTCGCAATAATGAGTTAAAACTTTTTATAAAGATATAGGGTTTTTATTTAAACGACAAAAATATTTATACAACAGTAAATGTTGCATATAAAGACACTCTCTTTGTCTTGTGGCAATACACCGTAACACTACTGTAACAGAAGCAATTGGAAAAAAAATTAAAGAGCTACGACAAGCTCGCGGGTTAGAATTAGAAGACATTTCTGAAATGAGTGGTTTTACAGCAAACAATATCAGGGCGATTGAAGAAGGAAAAGAAAGTAGAATAAGCACCTTGGCAGAGATTGCCTTTGCAATTGGCGTGCAACCACATGAAATTACCAATATTACTTTTAAGATAAAACCAAGATTTAAATTATCTGTTAAACGAAGAGATAAAACTAAGTTAACACAGAGAATAAATCAATTGGTAACATCTGGCTATTTTAAGAACCCTAAATATGTAGAAGATGTTCTTTCGTTGTTGAAGAAGGATTATAAAATAAAAACCACTTCGTCCTCAATTTCTTCTATTTTACTCAGACGTGTGGAAGAAGGAAAACTTAAAGTAACGAAAGATGGTCGTAGAAATAAATATTCCAGGAATCATCCAAAAAAGATTTCTAAAATGAATTAATCTGTTCTTTACATATCCTTTCCACTATCGGCACCATCAATGTTACTTTGTTAATCAAATCTTTAAGTTCATTTTTAGTTATTGCATAATCCTCTCTATAACGAGCATCTATGTAGCCTCGCTTTAGTAAATCGAATAAGTGATTATCATATTCATTAGTTTCTGTACCAAAAGTTGCGAACAATTCTTCTGAATATGGTTTTGTTTTCTTACGCAATTTCCAGAGGTTATGTAGCTTAGGCTTGTAATCAGTAAATACTAATAATACAATATAATACAAACTTTCTGTCGCTTGGTGCAATTCGAAAACACCGATATTTAAACTATTGCGATGGAAATAAAATTTGCATCCTTCAATTAGTTCTTCAATTTGTGGAAACCATTTATTAAAATAACGTAGAGCTTTATCTTTTCTTTCGAATGGCGTTAATACATGCGGTACCGCAAATTCAATAGAACCGGTATCGTACAGTACTATCCCCTCTTTTACAATATCAACAAAGAAATATTCACCGATTTTCAATCCTTCATTGATGTAATCAATTTCATGAATTTCCAGGTTTACAGGAGCATTATATTTTTGAGTTTTATTTATGATAGTGCTTTCAAGATTAAAAAGTTTCTCTGGAATTTCTTTTAGTACTATTAAAATATCATAATCGCTGATGTACTCAAAAGTGGTTCCATCTTTAACCTGGTACTTGTGTTCTACCTGTTTTCCTTTAGCATAACTTCCAAATAGAATGATTTTTTCGGCTACAATTACTTCTTTGATAATTTCGACTATTTGAAGTATTTGCTCTTGATTAACTTTAGGAAGGTGGCTAAGAGAAGATTTCATTATGTAAAAATAAATGTATAATTTTAATAATAGTACCTGTTACAAGGATTCTGTTACAAGGATTAGTTTTAAATTGCTACAATGACACTTTATCAATTTAACGCGCTGGATGAAATGGAGCAAGCAGAGGCTGTCTGGAATGGTGTTTTTATTGGAGATAGAAGGGATAGTGAGCATAGGATACTATTATATCAGATAGACGCCTTTTATGTCGAAGTATATTACCACTTAGAGTATAACACTCTTAGGAGATTTAGATCATTTTCTTCATGCGACCAGCTTGATCCATATTTGACTCAAATAGATTTAACCGGCAAGTTTTAAAAAACTAAACATGAAATATCTAATTTTATCAATTCTAACTTTTATAACTCTTACCTCATTTGCACAAAAAGAAATAAAAATTGAAGACGTCAAAAACCACATTGGTGATTCGGTTAAAGTAACCGCAAAGATTTATGGAGGAAAATTTATTGAATCAGCTCAAGGCACACCAACGTTTTTAAACGTTGGAGATAAATATCCAAATGCACCTTTAACTCTTGTGATATGGGGTGATACAAGGAAACAATTTAACACAGCTCCGGAAACCATTTACACCGGCCAGAATGTGACAATTACTGGCAAGATCATTTTATATAAAAATAAGCCCGAAATTATTATTACCGACCCAAAACAAATCCAATAGTTTTTACCAATAACGTAACTAGTTTACAGGATCATTATCTCAAAACGAATATAGACTGTTTGAAACTCTTAATACTCTTAATAACCGGTATTCTGTCTTTTGAAACTGATAACGCGCAGGCGCAAGTTTTCCAGGATTCTTTAGCACAATTTAGTTACTTCCTTTACGGAAGTACCGTTTTAAACAAACAAAACCCGGAAACAAAAGTTCAGGGAAAACAGGGGACGGGATTTTTTATAAAAAAAGATGAACGAATTTATTTCGTTACGGCAAAACATGCAGTTACTAAACATTTAAATAAAGGTGATCATAGAAATGAGTTTCCTGAAAACTATAATGTTTACTCACATTATTCAGATCAATTTAATTTTGTTCCTCTCCCTCCTGTTTGGATTAACCATGATCAAAAAATTAAAGAAGGTTTAAATAGCGCAGATATTTTTACTCATGACGTTACGGATAAATTATATGGTTTTCCTATCAGCATTGTAAATCTGACAAATAAGAAGTCGGATTTTATAGCTACAAAAAAAGAATATGGTCAAATACGCATATTTGGGTTTCCGGAAAACATGAATAGGATACAAGATGGCATCATTCAAATTACACCTCCTTATTTGTTTACCTCTGAGAATTTTACCATTGCCGAAAATTTTATTAACCAAATAGGAAATGAAAGAGGAATTGACTCTTTCAGATACGAAATTCAAATAAAAGATTTAAGAATAAATTATGGCCTTGCAGGATTTTCTGGTGCTCCTGTTTTTATACAAATTGGTCAAATAAATAAATGGGAATTTATAGGGATTGCTGTTGCAATAAATCCATTAAGGAATTCAATTTATGTAGCGAAAAGTGATTTGATAGCTACTGAAATCCTGCGAAATAATGCAGAATAAATGAAAAACGTTTCTTAGCATAGTAGTTTGAGCCTTCGGTTACCATGGAATTTTTTTAATTTTAATTCTGATTTATTTAATAAAGGCAATGATATATTTGGTTGTACCAAAATTATTTCTTAAATTTGTTTTACAAATATAAGCTATGGCAACTCTAAATAAATTTTCTTCTTTTACCTCTTTCGCCCAAATGTTAGAAATGTTACCTGATGATAAAAGTTGCAGGGAGTATTTAGAATTAATGCTTTGGAATGGTACTCCTCGTTGCCCTGATTGTGGCAGTGACGAACATTATGAATTAAAAGTAAAGGGAGTTTTTAATGGTTTGCGTAAATGTAAAAATTGTAGAGAACGTTTTACCGTGACAGTCGGAACAATGTTTGAAGGTTCACATATTTCTTTGCGCAAATGGTTTATTGCTATCTATATATTTTCATCGCATAAGAAAGGAATTAGCAGCCATCAATTGGCAAAGGATTTAGGGATTACACAAAAATCTGCTTGGTTCATGTTAGGCAGAATACGCAATGCTTTTCAGATAAAAGAGCCAAAGCAAATGCATGGTGTTATACAGGCTGATGAATCATTTATTGGAGGGAAAAATAAAAATAGACATGCTGATAAAAAGATTTTGGAATCACAAGGCAGAAGCGTAAAAGATAAAACACCGGTGTTAGGAATAATGCACACAGGCGGTAATGTACATACAGCCGTTGTACCTGATACAAAAGCTAAAACCCTTAAACCAATTATTGAAAAGATGGCTGCTGAAGGTTCAATAGTTGTAACCGATGAATGGCTTGGTTATTCAGGGTTACAAAATAAATTTCCTCACATTGTCATTAATCACAAAGAAGATGAGTATGTTCGTGGAGCATTTCACACTAATAATATTGAAAATTTTTGGAGCCTGTTAAAGCGTGGCATTTATGGTATTTACCATCAGGTATCGCCTAAGCATTTGCATAGGTATTGTGACGAGTTTGCCTACCGTTTCAACGCAAGAAAAATAACCGACAGTAAAAAGTTTGACATATCATTAAAGAGTGCAGATCGTAGATTGACTTATAAACAACTAATTTGTAAATGAGCATTAACGAAAGAAAAACGGAAAGGTTGGTACGACAACACCTCGACAATGATTCTTATAAAAAAGTTTTTGTTGAAGAACAGAGGTCTGATATTCCCAAAATTAATAAGCTGCTTAAATATGCCTCTAAAAAAGGTGGCGGTGTAGGATGTCCAGAGTTCATTATTACTTTTAAAGCAGTTCCAAAATTTATTATCGTAATTGAGTGCAAGGGTGATGTAACTAAACACAAAAGCAGGGATTTAAACAGGTACGCAGATTATGCTGCTGATGGAGTTTTATTATATAGTTCATTTTTATCAAAGGAATTCGATGTTTTAGCAATAGCCGTTAGTGGACAAACAAAAAAAGAATTAAGGGTATCTCATTACTTGCAATTAGAAGGTGAATCCGTTGCAATAGAAATGGACTTCGGTAATAAACTTTTGAGTTATGAAGATTATTTAAAGAGTTATCTTGAAAGTCCACAAAAGCACAAGCAAGATTATTATGAACTTATAGACTACTCACGAACCTTAAATAATAAATTACAAAGCCATAGCATATTAGCCAGCCAGCGTGGACTTTTTTTGAGTAGCGTATTAATTGCTTTAGATAATAAAGCCTTTAGAAAATCTTATAACGATATTGAAGAGCCGCAAGATTTGGCGGACAGACTTGTTGATACTGTGGTATTGGAACTTAAAAAAACACTTCCGCAAAAGAAAGTAGAAAACCTAAATAATCAGTTCAGCTTTATCAGATCAGATGCAACACTATCATCAAAAAGAAACAGTGATACAGGGCAGAATATTTTAGCAGAACTTGTTGATGATATTGATAAGAACATAAATAGTTACCTTCAAACTTATAAATACTTTGATGTACTCGGACAGCTATATGTTGAATTTTTGAGTTATGCAAATGCTGATTCAAGTTTAGGTATTGTTCTTACCCCTCCCCACATTACGCAATTATTCAGTGATTTAGCGTTTGTTAATAAAGACAGTGTTGTATATGATAACTGTACAGGAACTGCCGGGTTTTTAATTAGTGCCATGCGTATTATGGTGAAGGATGCTAAAGGAGATGAGAAGAAAATTAAAGAAATAAAAGAGCATCAATTAATAGGCGTCGAATATCAATCCCATATATATGCCCTTGCTGCCACAAATATGTATATTCATAAGGACGGAAAATCTAACATTATTCATGGGGATTGTTTTGATCTGAACATAATGGAATCTATAAAAGAATATAATCCGACGGTAGGAATGCTAAACCCGCCGTATCCCAATGATAAAATAAAAGGCATTAATGAATTTGAGTTTATTCTAAACAATTTAGAGTGCTTGGTACATGGTGGCCTTTGTGTTGCAATTATTCCAATCGAGAGAGTTTTATCTTCAAAGAAACAAACCCTGGAATTGAAACAAAAATTATTAGAGCTTCACACTTTAGAGGCTGTAATGTCAATGCCTGACGATTTATTTTACAACACGGACAACACAGTTGTAACTGCAATAGTTGTTTTTCGGGCACACATTCCTCATCCTCCAAATAAAGAGACATATTTTGGTTACTGGAAAAATGATGGATTTGAAAAAAGAAAGCACAAAGGAAGAGTTGATGTCTATGATAAATGGGAATCAATAAAAGAGAAGTGGGTAGATAGTTATGTTAACAGGAGAAATATACCCGGACTAAGCGTTACACGCAAGGTAGATGCAAGTGATGAATGGTGTGCAGAGGCATATATGGAAACTGATTATTCGACTTTGAATGAGCAAGATTTTATTGAGCAATTGAAGAAATACGTATTATTCAAAATTCAACACTCCGATGCTATTAAGTGATATTTTTTACATGTTTAATGGACTACCCTCCAATGAAGTAGAAATAAGTCTTCAACAAACAGATGAATTTTCAATTCCTTATATAAGGCCATCCAGTGTTTACGATAATGTGATAGCGGGTTATGTGAACCCTTCTAAAATTGACAAAAAACATATATTTGAAGAAGATGAAATTTTTGTTTCCACGGATGGGCAAGGAAGTCATTCGTATGCGTATGTGTCTGCGTTTAGGTTTGTACCCAATAGTAATGTGGCAGTTCTTCGGCCGAAGGGTAATATGGACATCAACACGAAAATATTTTACGCTCTTTGCATAACCCGAAACAGGTACAAGTTCTCTTATGGCAGAAAACCAAAAGGAGAAAGGCTCGGAAATATAAAACTTCCCACTATTCCAAAAGAGTTTTTAAAAATTAAGATTGAAGAAACTTATGGATTGATAAAACATTTTAGCGGTGAGAAAACCCCTAAACTTGAAACAGGCAGTTGGAAGACATTTCAATATTCCGATTTGTTTGCCATTAAAAAAGGAAAAAGATTAACCAAAGAAGATATGGATGAAGGTGATACACCTTTTGTAGGAGCCATTGATTCTAATAACGGTTGGCGTGAATTTATCGGACAAAAACCCATACACGAAGGAAATACTATAACAGTAAATTACAATGGCTCTGTTGCGGAGGCATTTTACCAGCCTATTCCGTTTTGGGCTTCTGATGATGTAAATGTTTTATATCCGAAATTCGATATGACCATTTATACCGCACTTTTTATTATTGTAATAATTAAAATGGAAAAATACAGATTTAATTTTGGAAGAAAATGGCATAAAGAGAGAATGGAAGAATCTGTAATCAAATTGCCCGCTATTGGAAACGAACCCGACTTTTCATTTATGGAAAACTATGTAAAATCATTGCCATTCTCTGCGAAGTTATTAAAGGAAAGAACAAGAGCTTCCAAAGTGAAACATATAAAAGACAAAACAGTTAAAATTAGGGAAAAAGGATTATCAGATGATGAACTGATAAAAAAATATGAAGCAGGAAAAATCATTTTACAACCTGCTATAAAAAAGATGATTAAAACGCCAAGCCCATCATCAGTTTTAAAAACTCAAAGAGGATAAGATTTATTTATTTTTAATTATTGGTACACTAAACTATATCATTGCCTTAATAAATATGGAGCATGATTCAACAACTTTGAACTTTGTTGGTATAGCAAAATAATAATATTGCAAAGGCGACATTTACGAAATCATTGGCAATCTTTAAAAGCAAAAACTGCTTTTATCAATCACTAAAGTCTTTTTTTATCATTTTTCGCAAATCCTCGATGCTCAGCAACACATTTTTCTTTCTATGGATCATGGAATGGCAATTCGCACAAACAACCGTTAAGTCCGTTTCAGGATTTACTTGAACTTCTTTTTCATTTGTCGAAAGAGGCTTTAAATGATGAACATGAATATAACCTTCTCCTTGTTCTCCATAAAAATCTTTAAAGTTGAAATCACAAACCTTACACGTATAACCATGAATATGTAATGCCTGATCTCTTAAACTCTTTTTTCTTTCATAGATAGTCGTATAGATTTTCTTTTGACCTCCCTCAACAACAGTTGAAGTAAATTCATTTTCAATTTGATCATTTAAATTATTAACAGCCTGTAATGAAGATAGTGACAGTATTCTTTTGAAAGCATCCTCATCACCGGTCGTACTCCGTTCCTAAAATAATTTTGCTTTAGATTTGGTTGGAATTGTCTCCAAATATTGGCCATTCGATTTTATTGGTACAGGTTTGGTAAACATTGAAAAATCATTAATTTCTGCAAAGTAATTATTTGCATCTTTTTCCTTTGTAATCTTTCCAATTTCCCCAATTCCGAAATAGTGCGGTTCTACTGATAATCTTAAATTCACAAATTTTTTTTCCCGCATTCGTCCTTTATAATACATGACTTTTGTTCCTGGTTGTAAAAACCTTAAATATCTTGAAGGAAAGTGATAAACGCTCCCGTGCCTGTCATCCCATTTTGAAATGTCATTTTCAACAATTACAGTTGGCATAACTAACTTTTAAATTCTTTAGCATTAAAAAAGGTGGCTATGGAAACTCCCAAGGCACTAATTATTCTTTCAAGTATTTCTACGGAAATATTTCTTCGTCCATTCTCTACATCTGTCATATAGGTTCTATCGACTTCTGATTTCAATGCTAAGGCTTCTTGAGAGAGATTAAGTTCTTTTCGAAGGATTCGAATACGTTGCCCAACTTTTTCCTTAATATTCATGGCACAAACTACCACACAGTGGCTTTTAAGTCAACGGACTTTAAGGGTCATATTTGCAAGCGCATATCTCGTTTAGCCATGACTGTTATACTCATACAATAAAGGGATAAGTATAGAGAATTTTATTCATTTTAAATTGTTGATCAATTTCTGTTTTTGAAGTGGGTCAATATGTCGGAAAGCAAATGAATAAATTAAATGGCGCGACTAGCGCGCCATCTCTAAAACCGAAAATATTTATTTGCCTAAATATTTTCTTACTGCCGCCGCTGATACTCCTACGGCATTAACTGCTGCTACCAATTGAGCTTTTGTGCAATTAAATTCTGCACACCACCAATTAACTTCCCATGGCTCGTGTACATTTACTTTACTTGAATCTTGGGGACGACGTTTTGTTAAATCATCTGACATTTGTAACCTCCTTTTTTAATTATAAATAATAAAAACCATTTTAAAAGTTTACGACCAGATTATCCTACCTTTTCTAATGAAAAAATGACTCTTGCAACCAACCATTCTATTTATTGACGGCTGAAGAGTTATAATCTTTCTTTTATTGATTTCAAACTTCCATGAAGGATGATAATCGTTTATCAAATTCATGTGTAAAATTTTATTACATCCACAAGGACAAACCATGGCAGCCTGCCAGTAATAACCTTCATTTTCGATTATATAAATTATTCTATTGTCAAGTTTATCTGGAACATCATCCACAAACTTTGCCCTATATAGTTTTTCACTTTTAAATAGATTAAAGAACCATTTGCCAAATCTCTTAATCATTCTTTATTTCTGAAAGATTAAGTAATGGTTTTATATCTCCGCCGCCAACATATTTACTAAAAAAAGGACAAGGCTTTTCGTCGTACTCATAAAACATTGATAATTCATTGTATAAAATTCGTATCACCGAAACTTCTTCATTATTTACATTTCTAAATGGATGGACACGATTTAAAAAATCATTTACTGCAGTTGCTGCAACCTGCATGTTTATACTTATAACTGCTGGGCTTGATTCGTTTGCTTCTTTTAAATAGCCGTTCCTGCATCTTTCTTCATACTCTTGAGGGTTAGTTCTTTTAATTCCTTCTGCTTCCAACGCTTGAAGATTATATTGCTTTCTGCTTAATAAACTTGAACCACCTGGTTGAATATAATGAATACTTCCAAAAATATTTTCTATTCCACCATGACCATCCGCATTCAATTTAACACCTAAATCAAACAATGGTAAAACATAAAACGATGATATTAAATTTAATACGTGACGAGCTTCCGCGCCATCAGGGCAACTAAACAAAATATCGCATTCTGCAAGTTCTTTGATAACCTGAAAATCCGTGACATGGTTATGGAATATAATTACTTTAGTTCCAAAACCCGCTTCTTCAATTGACCGTTTCATTACCTCTACTTTTGGGACTTTATTTTCAGCATCTGATAAAGAAGAATTAATAATCCGATTAAGATTTACTTTATCTATAAAATCAGGATCGATAAAAACAAAGGTTCCAACTCCAAAACGTTTCAGTTGCTCTATTAACGGGCTTCCTGTTCCTGAACAACCAACTATTCCGATCTTCATTCTGCTCAACATTGATATAGTTTTCTTTCCGAATGTTTGGAGGTTTCTTAATTGAATACTTTCATCAATAAAATTTTCTTCATTGTATTGCCAGTTATAAATTGTACTGCCGGCAATTAATATCTGATGAGCTTGCTCAAATTCAATTTGCTGATTAATGAAGCGGCCAAATATTCTTCCGTCAGGTAGCATAATACAACTTGCATGAGGCAAACCATCATCTAACCATGAATGAATACTTGTAAACAACTTAATATCGGAATCGGTATCAGTTTCTGAAAAGAATTCACCTCCACCTGGATGGCAATGGATTTTTAATATCGCAAGCCGTTTCTTTTTAGCTTTTTCGATTAAATGCACAATAATATCTGTTGGCCAGTGAACAAAATCTCCTCTGCGCTCATAACATTTATCATAAGGAATCAAAAAGATTTCTTGTACCACTAATGTTGTATTGCCTTTCCAATTGCTTCTGCCACATAAACCAATCGCAACTGCTTCTTTATAATCGCCAGGAAATAGATGCTTCCTTATTTTTTTATAGTGAATGCCTGATATTCTTATTCTGTTCATGTTTATCTTTTTAAATCTTTTTCAAGCCAATTGTTTACTAATAAAAGATGTGTCATAACATTATCTTCCCCAGGTCTCCATTCGCCCGCCATTCTGTGCCTTGACCATTGCTGAAAGTTTTTATTATCGATTGACCGCGGCGTTGCGGCAGAGATTTCTTTTCCATTTTGTTTCTGCAGATGAGGAAAGAAGTAGGCCATATCTATTTGTGCAGCCGGATAATTTGGTGGAATCAATAAACCAACTTGTATAGAAGTTACATTATAACCTGCAGGAACAGGATAATTATGAATGACCAACCAATTACCTCCGTTAGCAATAGCTTCCCACTGGAAGCTATTGCTTTCAAGAAATTCAACATCTTCCGTTGGCAATGAAAATTGTTTTCTCAAATTATTCTCCATCTTTCTGCTCTTTTGGAAGTGTTACAAATCGCACCAAACATCTTTCTCTTAAATTAATTGGTTCATGTAAATCATGAATCTTTTGGGGCTGTGGATTAGTACTTAGCACTTTGAATAAATCATATTTTTCAACAGGGAGTTTGTTTGCTTTTGTAAGTAATTGGACACCGTTTACAACGGGCGAATGAAAATCAATGTAAGATTTATCTACCCTTACTTTATAAATTAAAGCAGGCGGAACAGGCTTACAAGTTTTGCCAAACTCTTCTATAATTACTTCATGCAGCCAATGCTTTGTTATAAACTTTAAACCTGTGCAAAGCATTTTAATTTTTTCTTCTGGCTTGTAAGCTAATTCCGTTTCCGAACCATCTTCGTTAACCTGAATTAAATACGAATGCTCAGGATTAATACCCGCCAGCTTTGAAATTTCTGTCGGCGTTAGAAATTTTTTATCAGTTGTTTCGGGTTCTTTGTTTACGTAGTAATCAAGCAGTTCCGGTTCTTTTGTCACAAAGTGTTCGATCTCCTTGCTAGAAAGATCAACTTCTTCATCAAGATCGATTTTTGTAAAGTCACAACCTTTTAGTTTTTGATAAAGGGTGTAACACTCAACAGGCATTAAGCCAATTTTGTTGAAAATATCCCGTCCGGTAATAATGTGGTGATCAAAAATATAGTACTTATCACCTACCCTTATTTTGTACTTGTGCCCAATAGGGGGTTTTTTCCCTTCTTTGGTGAAAATTTCAATGTCAATGACCTCAATGGTTACTTTCTCGTCGTCTTGTGGTAATTCGTTGTTCATAAAATATATATTTGTTTATACCTACTTATGTTGATAACAAGCTTTTTTTTGCAGATGACCGCAAAAAATTTATCTTTTGCAACATTATAAAGTATGAACACCTGAAAAAATGACAAATCCAGCAGATGACCCGGCAGAGGATTGGGAAGACATGCTGCCGAAGCTTATTGCCTTCACGAGAAAATACACCAGTGACCGAAATTGGTTCCGAGGTGGTGGCACGCCGACTTTTTTAGCGGGCAAAGAGGTTGAGGATTACGTGTATGAAGCGATAACAAGATATCTCGAAGACAAGAGCAAATACAAAAAAACCAAAGGAACTTTGATGGCCTTTCTCAAATTGAATGTCATTCGTAGCATGGTAGCAAACGATTTGCGAAAATCAGAAAACAAACTGACGGACGATGTTTTTGGATTATCTTTTAGGGGAGACGAAGGTGATGGCAACGAATTAAGCTACGAAGAAGTGATCCTTCCTTGTACCGAACCTTTGTTTGTCGATGATGTGGACTATCACAATGTAAAAGATTATATTAACGAACAAATAAAAGGTGATACAGCCGCAGAAAATATTTTTCTCGGCTACGAATATTCTTTGAAAAGAAGAGAGATTATCGAAGAATTTGAAATGTCAGATTCAGATTACGATAATGGTTTTCGTCGTTTGAAAACAGCAATATCAAATGCTTCTTACTTTTTCAATCCCAACAAATCAAAAGTATGAAACCCGAAAATAAAGATGCGAAACTGTCTTTGCTAAGACTTAAACTTGAACTTGCCAATGACGTTAGCAAAGATATAGAAAGTGCTAAAAATTATTTGAAAGAAGAAGGCTTAAATGTCGAAAAGACAATAGCTGACGGACTTCAGCGCATCAAGCAAATTCAAATGAGAGTTAATGCTAGCAAAACATCCAAAGAGATGGATGATATAGAGAAAAGTAAGCAAGAAGCCATCGAGTGGGTTGATAGATTGTTAGCAGAAAAAAATATTTCAATGAGTGAACTTCTTGAAAAAGAGGAAGTCGTCATGAGCTTTAGAAATTTGGAGCATCTTTCCGAAGACGACAAAAGGAGTTTGCTTATTAAGCATTTCATGCTAAAAATTAACGAAGGGAAAAATAAAAAATAGAAATGTTTTTTGCATATACTGAAGCAGAAAGAAAAGCGCAGAGCGTCTTACAAGAATGTGGCTTGGAAGATCCTAGCCAATTTCCTCTCAAAACTATTATCCTTGGGCGAAAAGCCTTTTATTGCGAAGAGCCTTTAAAAAATAAAGAAGGCGAAATCGTTTCAGTGGCTAATCACTCAATCATAACAGTCAATTCTACAATTGAATTCGAGTCAAAAAAACGATTTGCAGCAGCTCACGAGTTGGGGCATTACGAAATGCACCGAAATTTAAAACCTATCTTTTCTGATACAGAAGAAGACTTATTGAGTTGGTATAAAGGGGGGCCGCAGGAAGTAGAGGCAAATCAGTTTGCTGCAGAATTTCTAATGCCATCAGAACTTTTCCACAAGGAATGCGTGAAAAATAAGTTAGAGCCCTATAAGGCAATTGAATATTTATCAGATAGATTTAAAGTCAGCAAGACAGCGGCAATCCTTAAATATGTTACTCGCGGCAACTTTCCGGTGATGGTCCTCTATTGTAAAGACAACAAAATGAAATGGTGGAAAAAATCGGATGATTTTTACCCATTTCTACTTTTTGAATACGATCAACACCCACCTACGGGCACGGTCGCTTATGAAGTTTTTACAGGCAATAAAACTTATTTTGGTGATGAATCAAAACAACAAATTTGGAAGTCGGATTGGTTTAAAATGAAAGAAGATGAAAATGACAGGCCATTCTTTGAATATTGTTTGTATGCAAGGTCATTTGGGTATGCAGTCAGTGTAATATGGCAAAAATAACTGCACTTAAAACAATAGCTTAGAAAGAACTAAGGCATGAGGAACACTGCCATGCAAAACGAACATCATGTCACTGCTTATTGCAAGTTTAAAATTACTTTCCGGCATAAGAAGATTGAGACGGAGATAGAGAAGAGATAAATTTTTCAAAAAATAGATTATAAAGGCCGTGTCTCTCTCCGAGCCTTATGTGCTGATGCAGGATACGGACGGTCAGAGTTTAGTTGTAATTGCTACTACTTAGTCGACCTTCAAAAAGTCAATTTTAGATTTTGAGCAATAAAATTCCAATAAGCACTTACAATAAAGTTGTAAATAAGTAGCCAACATCTGATTGCCTCTGTACGCCAGAGGTTCATGACTCGTTTAAAGTTCATTGCCGCAGCAGCCAGGATCACATTCATGTTATCACCATTGATTCCTTTAAGATAATTCCGGCATAGCCGGTAGTCTTGTTTTAAATGCCCGATTACCGGTTCTATGGCTGCTCTTTTACTATGTTTTTTTCGCTGCTTTTTGGTTATATTTTTATCTGGCTTTGGTACATAAATTTTTGAAGCTTTATAACTTTTTATTCCCTTGTATCCTCTGTCTACAATTACTTCTTTTGCTTCATGCCCATTAAGTCTTTCATACTGCTCTAATACTTCAGGAAGGGTTTTGGAATCATGCAGCGTCTCAGTAAAATTGATGGCTCCCATAATGATTCCGGTCGCCTGATCAATAACAATAGAAGCTTTGCTGCCAAATTCAAATTTCTTATGCTCTTTTCCTTTTGAATAACATTTTACATCCGGCTCATGAAGGCTATAAATTTTATTATGGTCATCTCGTTTCTGCGAAAGTACTCTTTGGTACAATTTAAGTGAGGGCAGATAAAGGCCAAGCCTTTCCAGTGGCAGCTTTCGTGCAAGTTCTCGTACTAGTCTTCCAGCTATAATTTCTATTTTTTTATTAGCTTTCCGTGCTGCTTTTGCTCCGTGTCTGGTTCCTTTAAAGCGTTGTTGATTGCTGAGCTTTTTAAAAGTTTTCGTGTATGATTGTCGAAGATCTATCGATTCTTTATCAGCTATTTTCCAACATTTTTTGATGATCTTTTTATAAAGTTTATCATCTGTTGGATAGCTAATGTTTTTCTCCTGAACGGTGGTATCGACGCTTACAACAATTCCTTCATTATTGTCTTTTCGGGGATCATTTACACGAATGCCTGTCTGCCGAACAGGCAGGCTTTCCTGCAAAATTAATTCTAAGCCCGGCTCTCCTATGCGGTTTCGAAAGGCAACAAGCTCTGTTGGAACACACGGTATTTTTGGCTGAAAAAATTGTTGTCCACTGAAGTATTGAAAATAATTGTTTTCGCTCCATTGTTCTACCAAATTTTCATCACTAAGATTGCGCACATATTTTAAAATCAGCAGTGAAACCATCAGCCGGATTGGCTTGGATGGCGCTCCCATTTTTTCGCTGTAATGCTTCTTAAAAGCATCATCAAAAAGCCGCTATCTGCCAGGCTGGAAAATAGACCGATTTGCGATGTTTGTTTTTGGGTAGAAAGCATATATAAATTTGCAGGCTTTTTACCGATTTTACAAATAACTTGCAATCTTTATTACATTGATTTCTATAATAAACTTGTATCAGTAAGGATTATAGAGTTTTTAAGGGATGACTAAATACAAAAGTCGCATCTCTGCGGCTTTGTCTTTTATTTTTTAAATCCGGATAATCTACTTTTTCACTTTTCAGGCTGCAAGGCAAATAAACAAATAATCAGAATTTTTATTTAATTAAAGCACAAACAGAGTCTTGAGAAAGAAGTTCGGATTTAAAATGATGATTTCTTTCAGGTCTTAAAATAAAGGTGAAATTGATTTTACTTACTTCAACAGGTGGTCTGTCATTTCTTCCATAACCTGTTTCTAATCCTGTGCAATAGGAAGCTACCTCGCCGGAAAAGTTTACATCAAGTATGCCGTCATTGTTCATATCAATATTTTTATAGTCGAGCATGAAAGGTTTATAACTTATGCAGTCGGTGCTATTATTAAAAACCGGAATGCCATTTTCGCAATAATCTAATGAGTTCAAAATTTCTTTAAACTCATTTTCTCCTGCAAAATCATAAATCAAGAAAAAGCCTTTCGCTTTTATCTTTTCAATACCCCCTAAAAGAATAGTGCTATCGTTAAATGATGTTTTGATAAAAAACAATGTATCAAGCAAAAAAAGTGCAGCCTGCTTTTTATCTTTATTCACAACAAGATAGTTGCTTTTTGTAAAAACTTCCGGCAAATTATCTGAGAGCGTAATATTATATATTTGAACAATCCCAAATCCTTTAACCCTTTCATTTCCTATAAATTTTACTCCCGTAATATCCTTATCCTTCAACCCCGCATACTCTTTATTAAATTTCCGTATCAAATAATGAGCAATGTGAGAAGGGGCATTTAGTAGAGAGTCGGGTTCAAAGGGAATAACTATTCTATTATCAACAGAACTTACTGTAGTTTCTATAGAATTTACTTTTGTTTGCTTACTCTCTTTGCTACCACATGATATCATTAATAACAATATGCCAAAAATGTTTTTCATAATCAATAATTAGCAGGTGTGGCAGGTGTAATATTAGCGTAAGTTGTATTAAATTTCTTCATGTAATTTGGGTCTCCGCCTCCATTATATCGATTGACAGCATCAAGCCAATTACCATTATTTCCACTACGCCAATTCATATTCCCTTTAGAGTCGGATGCCATTCCTTTCATAAATAATATTTTTACTCCGGCATTAATACTGGTTTCAGGGGTCATTGTCTCTCCCTTTGTTAACCCAATGCGTTCTTTAGCTGCCGACCAATCTCCTTTAACATTCGCTTGCATCACATCTCTCTTTCCTGTTCCTGTTTGTCCATTTACTGTGCCTAACTGCGATTCACTTACAAGCATTGTCTTAACAACATTAACATCTAAATTACCGGGTAAATCATTGCCTATTTTGTGGTTGCCAGTAGGCGTTGGTAGCCCGTCCTTTGCGGCTATATCTTTATTCATTAAAAAAGTACTTGCAGCAATTTGGTAATCATTTTTCTGATATTTGGGGTCTTCGTAACCTTTTACAACTCCTGGCATTGGTGCTTCTTCATAGACAGGGCCACCTGGATTACTATTTCCAGTCTGAACAAAGGTTTTAAACTCTGTGTCAGACTTAATCCTTTTTACCTCCTCTCCGTTACAGTTAAAATAAACTATATCATCCGGTGCCATTCCGTCCGGGTCAATAAATCTTATCGGATTATCAAATGCGTAATTATAAGGTGAGAACCTACGCATTTTATCACTGAGCGGGTCTATCGTGTGCCATCTTCCAATCTGTGGGTCAAAGTTTCTTGCGCGAAAATCGTAAAGTTCAAGTCCGCTGTTATCACTGAACTCATTTGACTGAAGTTCTTTGCCTCCAAATTTATACTTATTAGAAGGCGCTCCATTTAAAGCTTTAGAACTAATTCCCGCCATTGTCAAGCCGAACGGATAATAATGGGTTTCTTCTGTTATAGGCCCACTTCTTTGCTGAACACTTAAATTATCAAAGAACACATCCCACCCGGGCGTTTCGTTACTTACCCAAATATACAAATATCCGTTCTTAGTTATCGGAATTCCTGAATAAGCTAAGGTATTTAACACATCAGCGCTTCCAACCGGTATTGCTCCGCTTTGAGGATAGGTATTTACTCCTCTAAATTGATCATCCAGCAATATCCAGTTCAGATATGCTTTTGGCTTTCCAACAGTATTTGGGTCGTTGGTTGGCAAAAAGCTATTAAGAGCGCTGTAAATCGGGCTGGTTGAAGTATTGGTAAGATCGGTAACCACTCCATGGCTGGCAGAAGTAGCCGTTACAATACCACTTGCCAGGGAGTTAAGTACATCCGTCAGTGTACTGTTAGGGCTGTTAACAATGCCTCCTGATTTATAGAACGATTTTGTGGCAATATCTACTGCATCTCCGCTCATTACTCTCAATAGAATAGAAGGTCCGACCTTCTGCCCGCCTCCGTTTACTCTTGCCAGTGAATCATTTGGCACTGTTGTATTGTCTGTGGGATAACCAGAGACTGCGCTTCGAGGGTAACTGCTTTGAGGGATGTTATAAAACAACTGGTTTTCCGTCGTCCGGTAAGCAGCTTCCATTGTAGCAATGTATTTTGCTGTATCTTTTTCCTGCGTAAGCACCATTCTTACATTGCCCAGATGGTCTTTTAAGAAGTAATCATACTCAAATCCATAACTGCTTGTTCCATTGGTATAGTTATGCAATGCCCATCTTGCACGGCCTTCCTCATGTGGTATAAACTGGAGCGTATCATTTTGGTAAACGATTCCTCCGATGTAAGTAGTAGTGGTGGTTTTTGCAGGTGTTGTAGTATTATCAACTGTCGTTTTCAATATTTTATTTCCGGCAGCATCATAGGTGTAGGTAATGGTTCCTTTGCTTGTAACTGTGACAGTATTTGGTAAATTGAGATAATTGTAAACAATACTGCTGATCGCTTTATTATTATCCAGGGTGAGGTTCCCATTACCATCATAGATATAATCTGTAGCCTGTTTGGTACCGGTATAATGAAAGTCTCCCAATTTGCTTAAAGGGTCGTTAACGGCATCATCTACTTTACTGAGCTTGTTGCTATTAGTTTGATAAGTATAGGTAAGCTGGTCAATTGGCCCGGAACCGTTTATTTTAAAACCTTTTTGGTTCATGCTCAGGATATTTCCATTTGCATCATAAGTTAGGTTATCCGTTGTAAAATTAAGGTAGCTGTTGTCCCATCCGCTGCCAGCAGTATTTTGAAGGAAGTTGGCAGCAGTGAGTCGGTTTACATTATCATAAGTAAAATCATATTTGCGATTAATGCCGTCGCCTTTGCTTTTCCAAACGGTGCCTTCCATGTTTCCATTGTACTGGGGAGTGAGATAGCTGGTGGTTCCTGACACAGAAGCGGTTTTATCATAGCCCAACTCCATCCCAAAATAATTACTGCTGCTTCCGGCAATATAATTTTTATTGATGCTGGTTAGCCAGCCTCTGATATTATAGGCATACGCCAAATTTTCCAGGTTATTGCCAAGTTGTTTATTTTGCAATTGCCCCAATTCGTTGTAAGTGTTGGATGCGATGAGTTGGTCGGAAGGAGCATTATCGATATTTTTATTTACGGTTAATAATCTTCCTCCGCCATCATAATCCATTTTAGTAAGTATCTTATGATTTTGAACATTCGTCCCGGCTTTCCTGTGTAATAATAAACTTCTTAACGGTTTGCCATCAAAACTATATTGAACAATGGATGTATCGATAGCACCTGTATAATTTACCGACTGTGTTTGTATGGTTCGGCCTCGGTCGTCATAAAAATTAACTTCATACAAGAACTGGCTTGCGGTACCTACAACTTTCGTTTTGGTTCCAGTTGCCATTCCTCTTGTAATATTAAATTGCGATATCGGCTGGCTATGCGTTGGAGAAGTATTGTATCCTGTAATAAAATAAGTGCTGTTAGAGGAATAATTAGTAGCCATAGAACTGCCCAGGCTTGTACCGGTACCGCTTACCCAGCTATAGTCATCATAGTAAGTTTGGGTAAGTAGTTCATTCGTGTACGAACTTACAACCGGATAATTGTTAGTTGCGAAAGCTGCAGTCTCCTGATAAGTAAGCTGGTTGTAATGCGTAGGATCTGTAATAAGGCCGGTCGAATCAGGACGATTCTCAGCATCATACCTTGTATATAGCCATTTTTGCAGACTGCGGAGTAGTGAGTCCTGGCTCATTACCAGCCTGTCCCGGATGTCATAAACCATCCACATTTCCCCTGCTCCCGGTATTTTTTTGATGATCATGTGACCATGAGAATCATATTCATACCTGAAGCAAAGCTCATTGGCAATTGGTGTAGTGATGATCCAGTTGCTGTTGATGAGTACCACAGCTTGTGGCTGTATTACAAATCGCAGATAGTTCAACTCATCATATATGTAGTAAGTGCAAAGCCATCCTACATGTGCTGTTCCCGGTGATGCGGCCAGTTGTACTTTTTTAAGAATAATATGGCCGGTTTTATCTTTATATTCCACTACCTGCTGACCTGCTTCATCAGTAGTTACCGTTTTGTATAAGGTGCCGGCGGGATAATTTCCTGTGCTCGTGGGAATGGAGCCAGCAGGGTAAGCGATATTCCATATTCTCACGCTGTCTGAAGTTTGATTTACAAGGTATTGATCAGTAACACCTCTTCCACTCCCTTGCCAATTTATCCCGGGTGCGTAAGTTCCGACAGTCCTACTTAAGGGAGAAGATTCAAAGGCGGTCTGGGCAAAATAATATTGTTCTCCAGGGTATTGAACAGAATTAAAGCTATACTGGTCTGCCTGCGCTGTAACCTTATAATTGCCATCAGAAGCACTTGAGGGATAAGGAAGAAATTTTGCAGCTTCACGACCATAGTTGTCATAAACGTTTAATGAGACCAGATCCTTCTGGAGCGGGCTTTGCTGCATTGCTACCGTTTGCACAGGTCTTCCAAGTCCATCTAAATATTGGGTGACCTGGGCCACATCATAAGGACTTATGAGAGCCTGTGCAGAAGTTGAGTCGGTTACACCAGCTTTTAAAATATCTCTTGTACGAACAAAATTCATATCAGGTGTACTGCTGTTCATAAAAATCTGGCAAATGTTTGAGAAAGCGGTGAGTGAGCCACAGGTCACCTGCCTCCGGTACCATACCCCTGAAGTGACGTTGCCGGGAATATAGCTGAGAGAAGTAGCTCCGGAAATATTCGTGAAATTAATGCCGTCTGTTGAGCTTTGCCATTGGTAAGTGTAACTACCAGCACAGGAGCCACCACTAGCTGATGTTGCATTACTTATTGAGCCGGGTGACGTTCCGGAATTAACAGTAATATTGGAAGGAGTTATAGTACCGCCCAACAGTAAAGTAACATTAACTAAAGCTGAACTACTATAGCCCGCAAAACCATTGCTATTTACAGCAACCCGATAATAAGTACTGGAAGTAAGGCTGGTGGGAGTATAGGTTGTGGTCGTTGATGGCGCCATATTCCAGTTAGTATTATCAGCAGAGCTCTGCCACTGATAAGTATAACTATTAGTGCCGCCAGAGACACCCGAAAGAGTAAGCAACGACGCGTTTGCTCCATACGCAACAGTTTGGGTTGCCGGAGAAACTGTTCCTGGAACAAGTTGCGGATATACAGTTACCTGTGCTACCCCAGAATAGGCAGTGTTACCCGAAGTTGTTTCAGTTACAAATCGTCTGTAATAAGTTGTGGAATTTAGTCCGGAAGAGAAAGTAAGGTTTTGAGAGGTAGCGCCTGAAATATTCGTGTATGAAACATTATTCAGGCTATATTGCCATTGATAGCTGAAATTGGGAGTTGAGCAGCTTCCTCCTGTTGCAGCAGAACAAGTAATAGTACTGGGTACAACTCCAGAATTAATATTTTGCGATGGGTTACTGATTGTGCCACCGGAGAGCACGGGAGTAACAGTTACATTAAGGGTAGCCGAACCACTTGGATTGGTAGTGGTAACATTAACCGACCCACTGCTACTAAAAGTTACATGTATCTGTGGCAGCGGTGTGCCACTTGTACTTCCGGAAATAGTACCTGTGGTTTGGGACCAGTTCATATTTGTGCCGCTCGTCCAGTTTCCTGCTATTGTATAAGTATATTGAGTGCCGGCAGTAACGCAGGTGGGGCCTGTTATGGACATTTGCGAAAATAAAGGCGTTGTGCAACTTAATAATGCCAAACCTAAGAATAGGATTTTTTTAGAATTTCTTTGAAAAAGAGCCAAATTCATAAATGACGGTTTAAAGATTTAAATAATTTAATGTCAGTTGAAATTCTCTTTTTACATCTGTGTATGCGATTTGCTGGTCTATCGGTTTTATCCTGAAGTTTTTTAATGAAGTAGCTTTGACAGTAACGTTGACGGTAGCTATCTCTGAATATTGTATGGTACCGGAAGCCGTTTCAGTAACTTTTCTGCGAAAAAAAGTAGTTTGCCCGAGGGAGGAACTGAAGGCCAGATTTTGGCTTTGAGCACCTCCAATGTCAGTCCATGCTACCATATCGGAAGATTGTTGCCATTGATAACTAAAGGAAGGGTTGCAGGAGCCACCGGCAGCAGCATCGCAATAGATTGAAGATGGAATGGAGTCCGCCTCTGTAATTTGATTTTTTGAAAGGCTATCCATTGATCCGGGCTGCAGGGGATGGGAAAAACTAACATTTAAAGTTGCATTGCCGACGGATGATGTAACTTTAATAACTCCGGCATCGGATGAAGAATCGTTCCACATTACCAACACATTTGCAAGTGGAGCGCCTGTGGTGGTACAGCTATTACTTGCAGTTGAATCTGCAATAGTACCCCCCGCGATGCAAACCTGGATAGTGGATAAAGAATCCCAATTGCCGCTGATTTTATATTGATAGAGCGTTCCTGCAACCACACATTGCGGGCCAGTGACAGACACCTGGCAAAAAGCATGCTGCCCGAATAAAAAGCAAAGGCAAAGCAAACTAAAATATTTTAAAAAATAGTTCATATTCTTAATTGATTTCTCGTTTAATTTGGAGCGGTTAAATTTTGATAATGATATTGGAATGTTTTAATAATATTGCCATCCTGATCCTTGATACGGCTAAGCCTCCCAAGCCCATCATAAGAATAGTATGTAATGCGGTTATCTGAATCACATGCCGTAGTCATCCCAACCAGCGGCGAATAAGTATAGGTCGTCATTTGAGCGGTTGCGGGGTATAGCCGTAATTCATCAATATAGGTGCTACCGCTAATGCTCAAATTGGTAGTGCCACTCACCATTAGTTCATGATAAGTCCAGCCATTTATGGTTTTGCCCGTAATGCTGTTGCTTTGTGTACCTCCACTTATGGTAACAGAGCCTTTGGTCCAATAGGAAACAATGTATTTCGTTGCGGAGGTTAATCCTGATTTGCTGATGGAACCTGAAGTGAGATTATAGGATTCAGCACCCGTTATAGCTCCCGCGGTAACTGATGGTACACCTGTATAGGTCCATCCTCCCTTTCCGTCAGCCTCAAAACTGGTTGCCGCCACATCCGCTAACGCTGCATTTTTGACCTGGGCTATAGGATAAGTATTGGTATAATCCCATATTGCAGTCACTGGATTTTGGTCAGTAGCAGTGTATTGCTGTATATTGTTATAGTTATCATACAGATCGAAACTTATCATTTGCCTGTACCTGCTGTCCATACTTAAGGTATTGCCCGAAAATGAAAAAGGCTGAAAATTAGTAACAGGAGATTGCACATCAAGCTTGTATATCTTATCAGGAACAACAGTATTTGAGTTTGCAGTAAGGATACGGTAAAGACTCAATTGTGAGCCGGTAACATAACCGCTTGAAGAGCCTGAGTAATAAACGCTATCCTGTTTTTCAATTGTTTCTGACACCATATTTCTTGATAACATTGTGTCAATGGTAGTATTACCTGTGTAGGTGCTACCTGTTGGCAGATAATCCTGTGGATATCTTATGTGGGTGATAAGAGAATTGCCTTTACTGTCAACAGTGCTGGTCCTGGTTACCTGGTAGTGTGCAGGATTATCGTAAAAGTATTTTTCGGAAGTCCTTACATTATTGCCTGATAAATCATAAACGTAATGTACGGTTGAATCGAGCAGGATCTTTTCTGATTTAATGCTCGGATACAGACAAATAATGGCCTCGCTTGATGCTACCATAGGATAAAGGCACTTACTATAGATATCAGTTGTATCGGTATTTTGTCCGGGAAAATTATACTTAGTACTATAATAAACCTGTCTATTGGTTGTTCGATAAAAGTTACTATCAGTAGATACCGGATAATAACTTCCATTTAAATTAACGTACTCCGTTTGGCTGATAAGAGTTCCATTTAGATTATTCGGCATGTTAAGGATGCCAGGCATTCTGTAGCCGTCGTAATAACAAGCAGAATCAACGAGATTATAAAAAGTACTTATTGTTTCTCCGTTATCGATGGTGTTTGTTGGATCAATAGTCTTTTCAATAACCTTATCATAGCCAACAATATTTCCCACAACAGTACTGGTAAGGGAGTTTATTGAACTGCTGAAAAGGGATAATCCAATATCATAAGCTGTATAGTGGCCATTTGGATCTGAATAAGAATAGATGTCCCTTGAATACCGAACATAGGAGGGCATTGACATCTGCCGGCCATAAGTGTAAAATGATGTTGTCCCGTTGCTATTAGTAGTATATTCATATTGATATACTCTTTGTTTAGCGATCGTTGAAGCGTTGGAATAGTCAGTTATACTTTTAATTCTTAATCCGCCGCTCGGTACTCTATAGTCATTGTTTGCCTGGTTTACAAGAGTTTCAACTCTTTGAAACTGAAGCCTGACATCAATTTCAGTGAAATTTGAAGGTGAAACAGATTGATCAATATAGGAAGACCATGCGATCGTGTTATTACCTCCGACTAATGCTAAAGGTACTGTTATGCTACAAACAGATCCGCTACAGGTATTCGCTGAATTAGTAAAATCATAAGAACTATTGTTAAAAGTGAAACTGATTCTACCATAAGGGGTTGTACTTTTTAGGGTAGTTAAGGCAGCATCGCTTGTTGCCCGGAAAGTAATAATTAATGTGAGATTAGTAGAGGATTCACCAGGGGTATTATCAGGGACTATATTTGAAACATTGATAGTACCTGAAGTTGTGCCCCACGTGTTTGCCTGAATCAAGGTATCTATTGTTACCAGTTGGGAATAAGGAAAGTCCACCGGTCCCGTAATCGATTTTTGCTGGTCATAATTATTCTCTTCATATTGAAAAATACTCTTACCACCGGTCGGATAAGTTACCTGGTTAAGTGTAAAAACAGGCATATAATTGAAATCCGGTGATCTATCTGCTCCCGAATACGTAAAATATGAATATGGATAGTCGATTGATCCGGCAGGCGGAGAGTACAATGTAGCAATAGAAGGCAGGAATGTGGTATTTCCTTTTCCATTACAAAACCCCCAATGATCAACACTATAGGAGTGTTTTTTTGTGTACGTCTCATTCAGAGGGAGTAAATACTGAAAAGAATACGGGGAAGATGATAAACCTTGTCCTGTTTCCTTCACACTATCCAAGCGAAGCCGCAAATATTCATATGCGTTTGATTGACCGGTTGCATCATCATTAAAGTAAGAATAAAACAAATTATCTCCTTTAACGTAAGTGAGGCCAGTAGAAGATTTCGAGTATATCTTTATTGAATCTAGTTTAAGGGCGCCTTGCAGATCACGGCGGCTGCTATTGTAGGAAAACTGGATTTCACCATCTGAGAAATCAACTGTTTTTATGGCCGTATTGGAATACGAAATCCCGGAATTACTTCCAGTAATATAACCGGGATTCAGATGCGTATTTGCATTATATATCTCATATTGATCGGGCGCCAGATAAGTTGTAGTTCCGGTCTGATAAGAAAACTTAATTGAATCGTTCAGAGCCGTAGTTATTTTAGTAAGATTCCAGGTGGATATTGGTCCCCACGACATAGCAGCAGTGGTAGCATATTCTTTATCCTGAAAATAATAGTTGTTTCCTTCATCGTCCGTAATTGAAAAAAAGTTACCATTACTTTCAAATTGTACTTTAAGATTATCTTGTTTTTGTAGTATTACCTTGCCTGATCGGGTAATTATAAACTTTCCAGACTTACCTGCAAAATTGTAACTATAAATATCCGGTTCCAAATCATAAGCCGTTGGATTTGCTACAAAAGCATTGTAATAATCAGCTGTGCCCGTTGAAAAATTTACCTTGTAGTTGCACCAAAAATCAATGTAGTATGGAGTTAGCGGGTAACTTCCTCCAGCTTGCGTAAATTGATCCGGTGAAACATCTCCTTGTACTTGTGGTATATTGCTGGTAAAATAATCAGAAGCATTAAAATCATCTTTATCCATAACAGTTCTGGAAATAGAACCTCCGCAGTTTAGTGCCCACCCAAGACCAACATAAGACGCTTCTTCCTTTAACCTTATTCCACCTGTATGATAATCAATATTTATTGGCAGAGTTAATCCTTTTGCTGTTATCGTATAGATTGGAACTGAAACATCAACCGCACCAGTATATTTACTGACGGGAATGTCTGCGAACTTCATTAATGCTGCTGCATTAGGCGAAGGAGGTAAAATACTTGGTATATAGGGACTGGCATTTTGTGCATTTCCAAAATTTACAAATACAAAAACAAGTAAGCCCTGATATATACATTGTCTTGTAAAAAGTACAATTGTCTTATGCATGATCTATAAAATAATTTTATTTTTTAAAAATTATAGCCTACCCTGAATTTTACAGGATCTGTTCTTATTGGTTGCGAATAACTCAGGAAATCCCATAATAATTGCAGTTTTGTTTTTTTGAAGATTTTGCTTTTTACATCAATAACTTTGCTGATACCAATTAATCCACTTTGTTGCCATGAGCCAGAGTATTCCAGTTGCTGAAATGAATTAATGGCTTGCTGGTAATTATATTCAAACCCGCCGGAGGCATAGAAGGTTTTTTTAAGCTTAAATTCAAAGAATGACCGCAGTCCCATTCCTTCTGCGCTAATGTGGACGTGCTCTATATCCTTACCCCATCCAGCCTTATAACTTGCACCAATTCCGATGACACTTTTGTTATTTAGTTTATAGCCTACTGACAATCCCAAATCGGTGGTAGTAGGAAAATAAGAATTACTGCGAGTTGTTTGAAGGTTTGAACCATATTCAAGCCTGTGAAGAAACGGCTTTGTCTTTTGATTATTGGGTTTAAAGTCAGGCATTGTAATATCAGCGCTTCCACCTCCCAGTTGAGTAATCTTATCTTTAAATTTATTAAGTTCGCCTTGGGCAGCCTGTACCTGTTGCTGTAACATCTGACCCGCATTCGGGCCATTGCCAATGCGGCTTGTAACCATTTGCTGCACCTGATCAAGTGTCTGTAATCCTGCAAGCGATTGACTATTGCCATAATTAACAGGTATCTCAAAAAGATTTCCCAGTTGACTATTTTCCTTCATGAATTTTTGAAAGGCAGGAACTTCCCTTAAAATGCTTAATGCTTTTTGCTCCATTTTATCTGGCTGCTTCAGCAGGTCCTTGTACTCCTTAACCTGTGCAGAATAATAGTACGCTGTCTTGTTTAGTTTGGTAAATTCATTTTTAACGCTGCCTGGCAAACTTGTATATTTAGAAAGTATCTCTTTTATCTGATTTTTTCTTTTAGCAATGAATGTTTTAATATTTTCTGATTGCTGCAATTTATTTTCCAGTTGGTTAAAACTTTTCAGAGGCGCCTTTACCTTATCACTTATGCTGTTAAATTGTTTTAAAAACGAAAGTGAAGTTCCTAAACTGTCGAGGTTGGGATTATATTCACCACCCGTTGAAGTGATTAAAGACTCCGGAGAATAAGAAGATACTTTTTGAACAAGTTGCTTATATTTTGCATCGGCATTATTGGCAACGGACCCCGGATCAAGTTTTTCTAATTTTTGTCGAATCTTTGTTTCCTGCCTTTGAAACTTTCTAAGGTATTTAAGCGACTTTTTGGTTAAATGCTGATTAATTGAATTGATTTTTTTACCAACACTTGTGTAATATTTATTTGGTAATTGTGGAATTGTCAAATCATCACGAACGCTGTCAATAGTCTGGGCAATGCAGGGTTTGCAAGCAATAAAAAGAGTAAACAGTATTAAGGTAATAATCTTTCTCAAATGCCAGTTTTTAAGTGATCAGGAAAATAATGCGAATCACATCATTTAAATGATCAGTGTTTAAATTCTTAAACTAAATAACTTCTACTATTTTGGAAGCATGATTTAAAAGGAAAGGGCAGTTTTAAAGCATGTTTTGTTGCTGTTGTTCGGTTTTTCTTCGCAGCAGTTCATTGTGAGTACAAATCTATAAATTGTTAAGAAAATTCAAAATAGAAAAGGAAATATGACAAACAAATGACAGAATTAGAGAAAACTAATGGCGTTTCCTAGGTAGAAGATTATACCAGATTCTGAATAATTTACTTAACCGAAGGACTGTTTAAAAGGAAGGGTTACATCTTCAGAAAACCTAATATTGTATTTGTATAAGAATGTTTTATTTTCTGAAACACTATAGGATTCCGAATCGGTGATTGAACATTCTTTTATCTAAAGATTTTGGTCACAATTTTTAATAACAAAGCGTTATTATATAAATAATCTCCAATTTAAAAATATAAATACAATAATTATAGAATGCAAAGAGAACAATCCTGATAAAAATCTCTCAAAGATTATTTAGTTTTCTTTTTACTTTATGGATATGAACTTCAAGCAACTATATAAAATTGGCAATTTTTAAATATCATATCTTTTATTTTTACTTACTTTCATATTAAAAACCTCAATCGAAGAATTAAAAAACAAAAGCTATGAATATTCCTGATAACATTGTACAATCGTTCGAAAATCTTATTGCTGAAGTAATAAATGGCTCCGGAGCTGTATTTTATGAATTATGCTTTAGCAAAAAACATCAAAAAAATATTTATATTTCGGCGCCATTTTTTCTTGTTGAAGCTTACCAAAATTATCTATCAAAAAAAACGGAAGACGATCAGTCTAACTTAGATCATAGATTTATGGGTATTAAAATAATTCCTTCAACAGATCACGCGATCACTCTTTTTCATAAAGATTATGTTGTTTATAAGGAGGATTGGATGATACGAAAAATGCCACTTATGCCAGGGCTGGAAGCATATATGAAAGAGCCGGACTCACCATCCGAGGCGGTAATAATGCCATTTATCCCCGGTGAAATTACCTGTGATGATCCTTCTTTAAATTAATCGTTTTGTTTTCATGGAAAACAAAGGTGGGTGAATAAATGCCATTAGTCTATCAAAAAACAGGGGCTTCAATTCCAGCAAACTAACTTTTATTGTGGTTTTTATGTAATTGTGAACGATGATTAAAAAATCTGGATATTTTGAAACAAATACAGTAAATTTGATCATCATAAAATATTAGATAATAAAGGTTTATGGGTATTTTTCATATTTAAACTATAAACAGAAAAAGAAACATAATATTATTATGTCAGTTATTGACACCTCATTGCAAAGAATTGGTTTAAAATACCTCATAAAGCTTTCACCTAATAAAGGGATGAGCCCATATACTTGGGCTGCACCTATTGAATGGAATGGATATATAAATAATGATAAAATTTCGTTTACACAAACGTCAAATAGTGGATATGCAGAGTATTGTTTTGATTTTTCAAATCTTAAGGAAGAATATCAATTTCTCAACTCTGATATTGTTGAACTTATTGATAAAGCAATGAAAGTTATGGATTAATTCACCTTCATAATCGTTTAATGAGGCTTCAAGGTTCCTCTGCACAGACAAATCTTATTGATGCAAATATAAATTTTTCGAATTTAGAATAATACAATAAGCATAGGTATCCTTTATACCAGTTGAATACTCTAAGCTATAATGTGTAGGTTGTGTATAATACACACTGGAATTATGCAGTATTGCATAAATACACATTGCTAGGGAAATAGGTTTTGGACCATAAGGAGCAAAGATGGCATTTTTAGAACCATTATTAGTTTCTTGAGAAATATACTCAAAAGCATCAGGAAAATTATTTGAATCTATTCTTATTATACTATCTTGATGATTAAATGTAAAGGATTTTTCTATTTTACGTACAAAATCCCAAGTTCTTTGATAGTTTGGCGGACCAGGTGGAAAAGGGAACAAAAACTTTACCGGGGTTGCCTTATATTTTGTCATTAATAAATTTGGCAAACCAAATGGCATAAATCCTACCCCAACAATGGCCAAGTCAATTTGAGGCTCCGGGAAGTCTACAGGCATAAAAAGCGGAAGATGCTGCCAACTATGTGGATTACTAGATAGGTCTTTTGAGGAATATCTTTCTGGAGTTGAATATGTTATAATTAAATTTTCGGGCTTACTTTCAATAAGTAATTTTATAATTGGGAAGAAAAATCTTTTCGGGAATGTAGAAATGTCTATAACTAAATTTCCATTAGCTTTTTTCAGAAATTCTTGAATACTTTGTACAATTCTTATGTTTGCTTCTAAAAGTTGGTGCTCCTCAACTTTTACGTTTACCAATTCCTTTTTAAGTTTCTTTTCGTTTATATTGAGTTTATCCTCTAACATTTTTGTATCTTTAGATGGAGGATCTATTATTCTGAAAAATAAGGAACTTTGTAATAGTCTTTCTTTATTTAATTTAACAAAAGCAGCAAGAAACCTGTCTTCCGTGGATAAACAACCGATAAAATTCCAATTCTTTATTGAAATTTTGGATAAAATCCAATTTAATTCGCCCCAAGGTCTGAAATACTCTCCTATCATAATTATTTATTAAAATTCAAAAGCTCCTTGAGAACTTCTACGTTTATTTTTTTTTGACTCAGCAGGGAGATCAGAAGGATCAAATGCTTTTGAACTAATAAGCCAATCTATTAGTTTTTTAAAATCAATATAAATTGGTTCTTTTGTATGTGCATATGGTATTCTAAAATATGGAGAAAGTATTGGATTTAAATAGAATTTTTTCCTTGCCTTTTTTTCCTTTAATTTACTTGTGTGAGGCATATCATATAAATCGCCATAATCTGAAGCATCTTTAAAAAATTCGTTTACAATATCGCTTTTTTCCAAATCTTCTTCGCGAATAGAAAAACCATTATGCCCTGGATAAGACATAGATTTATCTGCTACTAAACTATCAAAAAACAGCGAACCTATATAACTGATAAATTCTTTACGTTCCTTACCACCCTTTTCGTTTGCTATATTTTCATACCAATCAGTACTTGTTTCTCTTATACCAGCGGATTGAATTACAATATCTAAACTTGGTAAATCTGTGGAATCTTCAGGTCTTTCGTTTCTTTTGTCCCTAATCCATACATCCCATATATGTTGGCACAAACTTAAAAAAATTAAGATATTTCCGCCGCTTAACCCTAAGATATCATCTTTACCATACCAAATAAGTTGTTGTCTATTTCTAGAAGCAATCTGCATTAGAGCTTGTTCTATTCGCTCTTTTTTCCACCAAATCTTATCTTTTGATTCCCATGGATAAGGAGCCTCTGGAATATTAATTAATATATTTTCTTTCCCCTTTTGCCTTGCCCATGCTTCACCCAATCTTGCAGACAATGGATTATTTTTTGCCAAATCGTTTAAAAATTGCTTCCATTTATTTGGCCAATTATCTTCAAGTAAAATCGCTTTTTCCTTTTGATTAGGTAAATAATTTAATGCTATTTGTAAAGGTTTATATCCAGATCCAAAAACGTCTGAAATTAGAGAATTGCTTTTTTCGTTAAATTTATAATTTGAATTTTTGATTCTCCTAGAAAATATATCTTCAGCAAATTTTGGGAAAATCCAAGTTCGTGTATTTTCCTTTCTTCGCAAAACTGCATCAATTGATATTTCATTATAATTTCGCTTTTTCTCCAATCTCGCCGCGGATCCAAACATATTTTTATTACCATCATTCCAAGCAAAATGTCTTGTGCCTATTCTATATGAAACATTGGTGTCACGAAGACCAAGCAACTTCCTAATCATTTCTTGAAATGAATTTCCAAGATTTGTAATGCTCTCACTTAACCAGGCTAATTCTTCAAATTGATCAATTCTTATAAAAATCTCGGTATCAAAGTTTATTAATTGATATTTTTTTAATAGTTCTGCTGTTTTCGATATCGGAATCCCAATTAATGATTTTGTCCTGAAAATTTCTTCTGCTAATTCTGAAGTATTGTAGTTTAAAAATGCCCGATACTCAGTTATACGGTGATGAATTTTTTTCTCAAGCTGGTTGAAATCTTTCACCTTTGATAAATAACCTGACCAACAATCCATTTTGCAAAACTCCTTAGAGAAAGCATTCATTCTTTTCACCGTATATTCTATGCCAATATCTTTTAAAAAGCGTGGATTTGGCGACTCTGTATGAAGCTTTTTAATACTATTAAGCATGTCTGCTACAACCCAATAATTAAGAAAGTCTGCAAAATGTAGTGCAGATGTTATTCCATTTTGATCTGCTTCATTTATTGGTCTCTGCCCAAAATCGCTAATTCCGCTTCTCTTTAAATTTATACCCGCACCTATAAATTTCATTAAGTTTTCTGGAACTGGAAATCTAATTTGTGCATTAGAATATGCTAGTCTTATTGTCGGTTTCAGTAAATTCAATAACATACTTTTCCCAGTCCCAGGTAACCCTTTTAAAATCACATGCCCGGGTTGGAATAGAGGTAAAGCATGTTCTACAATGACATCACTGAATAGATTTACAAATTTATCTGGACCTATGGATTCACCCACATAAAGCTCATGAAAAGGATTAATTCTTGCAGCCATTTTATATCCGTTTATGCCTCTTGAATAAAGGTTTCCAAGTTTTTGATTTGTTATGAATTAAAGGTAACGTATTATTTGGGGTGTTTGTGTGCAAAACAATTAAGCCTCCGGTTCTTCTCCATCCAAAAGGGCCATAAGGGTCAACCTTATCGTCAATTATAGTTGAATCTGAAACCTGAGCATAAGTACTTGTTGCTAGTAAGTTAATTTTTTTAAGGAAGTCTGATTGAATGTCACTAATATTTTCATGAACAAAAAGATCCTCGGTTAAAGTTATGACAGGCTTAATTTTTACATTCGGATGATTTGATTCCAACCGCATCGAATTTTCAACACCCTTTGGACAAATTATTAATGGAATTACCAGAATAGGAAGATTGCGGAAATTTTCTGCAGCAAATAATACCGGCATTGACACTTGACCTCCATTACCAATAAAATCTTCAAGAAGAACAACCCGTTTAATCCCTTGATCTTTTATATATTCATTAATTTTTTGGGGATCCCCAAATTTGGCTAATGACTTCCAATCCGGTCTTAAATTATTTTTTGCAGGTATATCATTTATGTGATAAAATTGATTTATTCTTAAACTGTCAGTAAGGGGACAAAACCATGTATCAAGTACAGCTTCATTAATCCTAGTCAAAATATTTTCAGTATTAAAATTTATACTAATGTCATCTATTAGCCATCTAGCAAATTTTGTTTTATAAGCCTCCCTGTAAAGAACATTAAGTTCTTCTCTCCCAATATAAAAAATATTGGTAACCATTTCTAATAAAATCTTTTGATCCGTTTCGTCTTTTAAATTTTCTAACCAGTCGTTCAACCTTTTAAAAAATTTGGAATTTGGGCCAATAGAAGGTTCATAATCAGAGAACAGCCACTCTTCTAAATGGATTATCTTTTGATTTATATCCAAGTATTTGCTATCACCCTGACTAACCCAGCTATTAATTTTATTTTCTATTGGGTCATTCATTATAATTGTGGAATAAGAATTTCTTTAATACTTTTAGCAATAAAAAACGACAAAGGCGGTGGAACTGCGTTTCCTATCATTTCATATTGTTTCTGAATCGGACCATTAAAAATAAAATCGTCCGTGAATCCCTGTATTCTGGCAGCTTCTCTTACAGAAATAGACCTATGTTCTGTAGGATGAATAAAATTTTTAAAACTACCAAATCTTGTGTCAACAGTTGGAGAAAACGAATTTAAATCAAGTCTTTTATATTTTCCATTAAAAGTGTTATTCAAATCAACATATTTTTTATTGACCTCTTTTATGTAACCCTTTTTCAATAAACTCTTTATTAAATTCGTAGTGTCACCATTATAATATTTTTTTAGTATCTTAATATCTACTGGATCCGCATCTCCATTTTCTCTTCGACGGATTTTTCGTCTTAATCTCATAATTAACATTAAAAATTCTTCTTCATGTTTATTTATTTTTCCAAATACTTCAGGAATGTGCCAACTGTGAATAGAACGAATTCCACCTCTTACATCACATAATTTTTGGCCAGGTTTAATTTTTATTGCAATCTTATAATCATCAGAATTTTGATCAATGTATTGTAAATTGTGGTTACTAGCTTTGTTAGTATTATTAAAGATGTGATCCAAAGTTACTTTTCGTTTAAAAGGAATTATAAAATCAAAATCTTTGATTTTTTCACTTTTCCATGCATATAAAATAATTCTTCTTCTCAATTGAGGAATTCCAAATTCGCAAGCGTCGTATTTAACCATTTTTGTATTGTAGCCATTTTTTTGTAGGAGTTCTACCAATTTATTCCAGTACTTTTTGTGTTCACCGGAATTTGAGCCCAACACATTTTCTGATATAAAGACTTTAGCGTTATACTTTATTGCAATTTCACCTCCTACCAACAAAAGATGATTACGGGGATCATCTAATTTTCTTTTTCCTATAGTGGAAAAGCCTTGGCAGGGAGACCCTGAAACCACTACATCAATCTGTTTTGGAAGATTGCCCGGTAAGTTCAGATTATTTAAGTCATGTATAAAAATAGGGTGTTTAAGATTTAATGCATGAACATTTACTACATGAGGATTTATGTCATATGCTCCTAAACAAACATATTTATTTTCTTTAAATCCTATGTCAAACCCGCCACAACCTGAAAATAGACTTATATAAGTTAAACGCGTTTTCTTTTGCTCCATATAGTATTCGCACTTCATTAGATGATAAGAATCCTATTCTTTCAAAGTAAAATTTTCAAATTTTGATGATCGACACATTTTAAGGTAGATTTTTTTCTGATACTAAAAGAAAATTTTTTCTTGCACTGAATTATGATTTTAATCTTTTGGGAACCTTATCCATTTATTTAGCATCAGTTAATATAAATTCCTTAACGGATTAATTTTTCGAAACAGGAACTTTAGTTACCACCAAATGTAATTAATTTAATTACATTCTACTATTGGAACGATTTTATTTTCCCCAATTGCTATATCTTTATTTGAAAGGGAAAGCTGATGATCGAACGATATTAGATTAAATGCTGTCTATTATTTTTTGGGTTCCGAAATAAACAATATTTATGTAATTATATTATCTTTATGTTCTTAAAAGCGGGGGCAACGCTATACAAACTGCATAAATAATTATGAATACTCTTCATTCAAAACAGGTAATCAAAACAGGAGACAAAGTAATTTTTGACAACGACAAGATCGAAGTTTTTAAAGCCGAAACCAGCGCCCCGGATAAAGCTATCAGACAATACCAGCAATTAGTTCTGGGAGGCGTTGATCAGATAGGAGTTGTAAAAGAGTTTGGACCAAATCTGACAACTGTTTCTTATCCTGACGGATGGGATTTACCGGTGCCAACGAAATATCTTATCGTTCTTCCAGAAGAATCGTAAAATTTATTAAAGGTTATTATGGATAAAAAATCCAGGCCCACAGAACAATATATCCAGCAAAACCGGGAATCTATTGGAAAACAGATCCGGCTCTACCGGGAAAAAAAAGGAATCAGTCAGGAGGAACTGGCGGAAATAATGGAGGTAAAAAATTCTACTATTTCAAAAATTGAAAGTGGTAAGTTTGCAATAACAATAGATTATTTGGCAAAGTTGGCGTGGTACCTGGATTTTGGTATTTTGATGTTGGAGAAATAAGATAGAATTGGAATTCGAGAAATAGCATTTTTAAATTTCAGAGAAGTATTTAAAATCATAAAGCTTTTCGAGTTTTTCTTAACTGTTTCGCATTAATTAAAGCTATTTTGAAAAGTTCATTGTTGCCGATGTTTTCTTATAAAGTTCTGCTCCGTTCAGTTCATCCTTGTCAGTTTTAAAATATCTTTCACACAATTCTATGGGATTGTTGCTGTAATTTAATTTTAGCAGTTAACTTTTTTATTGTTCTTTCAAACTGCTTTTCTATTTCACATTCCCAAACTACAAATACTTTCCAATTTTCTTTTTTCAATGCCTTCATGTTTTCCTTGTCTTTACTGATATTGTGCTCTAATTTATCCTGCCAGAATTTTGAATTTGTTGAAGGAATTCTTCCTTCGCGGCAGCTTTTATGATAATGCCAGAAGCAGCCATGAACAAAAATTACAGTTTTATATTTTGGTAAAACTATATCCGGCTTTCCGGGTAAATCTTTGCGATGAATTCTGAACCTAAATCCTTGTTTAAACAAATTGCAACGTAAAATCAATTCGGGCTTAGTATTCTTCCCTTTGATTTTACTCATTACTTCACTTCGCTTTTCTTTTGTCCAAATATCCATTTTTAATGAATTATTTTCTTTTTAATAATAAAATCATGTAAAGCGGTTGCGACCGCGTTTGCTAAAGGAACCGGAACGCCATTCCCAATCATTTTAAATTTTTTTGATAATGGTAAATCTGTTGGTAAAATATAACTGTCTGGAACTCCCTGAATTCTTAAGGCTTCTCTAACAGATAAACGTCTATGCAGATAAGGATGCAAATGGACTTCATTGTTTCCGTAGCAAGCTGTAGGACTATATTTAAAGCGATGAAGCCGCTTAAATGATGGTCTGTTTGTTTCGCCTTCTTGAATTTTTGCAAGTCTTTCTTTAGTAATATACAAATGGAAATACTCGTTCGCATTTGCTGTTTTATGAATTTCAGAAGAAGGAACAAGACAACTCTCAACGCACAGCTCTATTGGCAGTTCTTCTTGCCTAATTAATGATTTTCCAAAAGGATTAACTTTTGGCCACTGATATTTAGCTTCAGCGCCTTTATATTTTTTATTTTCAGGCCAATTAAACCATTTATTATCACTTTTTGTGGCAAAATCTTTTTCTTTAATTTTATCTTTACGAATACCTACAAAAAAAACTCTTTCCCGATGCTGCGCAACTCCAAAATCCAATGCATTTAATGTAGTTTGATCAATGTAATATGCTTCTTTCATTCTTTTTAAAAGATATTCTAAATGTTTTTTTGTTAATTTGCTTTTGGTTAGACCAGTAACATTTTCCATTACAAAAAAGGTGGGTTTTAGCTCCAGAATTCTATCAAAATATATGATTGTTAATTTACCACGCTCGCCCTCGAATCCGTCCATGTTACCTTGAATACTAAAGTCTTGGCATGGAGGTCCTCCAATAATTCCAAAATCTTCAGGTTTTCCATTCGGAAATGCTTCTGAAATTATTTCGTTTGAACAAACTTCAATTATTGATTTTGTATTGAAAATTTCTGCTTTTATGCCGTTACCCCTCGCTTTTCTCCATGAAGTAATTCCTGCTGCGTGAAGTTTTGCGAACACTTCATCAACTTCATTTGTCCAAACAATTTGAAAACCTGCTTTCTCAAATCCCATATCCATGAATCCGCCACCCGAATAAAAAGAAAGAATTGGAATTTTATGTTCATGAGGATTATTCATAAATTACTGTCGTCTTTGTAGCTGAGTAAACAAACTCGGATGCTTCTTTTCGCAAATTGTAAATATTTATTCTTTTATTTCTGTGGACATTTAATTCATTATATTTTTCAGTTGGGAAACTTGTAACAGTAATTTCCCGATCTCCACTTTTTAAAAATACGCTCACATTTCCGTTCTGATATTTAACCACATTTAATATTATACCTGAAACATCGTTTAAAGAAAAATCACTTTCTAAATAGTTTAAAAAAAAGCAACATGCCGGTTTGTATAAACAGTATTTGCAATTTTCTCCTGATGGATTCGCTACAAATTTTTCACTGATTATACTTTCGTTTGTTGCTTTAAGTAATTCCTTCGCTTCCCTAAAGATAATATTGCACTCCGATTCTGTGAAGTCAATGGTGAACTTTTGTTTTGCCAAATCAACTAAACTCAATTGAGTTGGGAACTTGCCATTAGTTTCAAAATATAAGTAGGCATAGAGTTTTAATTGCTCTTTGTATTCACCCTTTATATCAGAAAATATTTCTCCTTCATCATCTAAAACATCTTGTGTAATTGCGCCCGTTTTAAAATCAATAATTTCTGCTTCTCGTTCTGATTCAATCACCAAATCGATTTTTCCCGCAATCAATTTATCTTTTGATTCAAACCATTTTTCAGAGGAATATTTTACTCCGCTTGATGTTGCAGGTCTTTCAGAAATATTTCTCAAATGTTTTTTCAATAGAATTTTCTTCATCCCAAAATCCTTCACATTTTTTTGTAGCGGAATAAAAAAATCATAACCCTGTTCTTGCAAATTATTTTCAACAGCTTTTACTTGTTCATCAAACATTTTATTGAAATCTTCTTCGTTCTTTACCGCACCTTTTGCAATCAGTTCAAGCATTTTGTGTAACACTGTTCCGAAATAAGCATTCGGGGAAACCGGTAACAAAGGTTTCTTATCAAACGCTTCTGCCAATAGAGATTTGTAAGCACAATTTTTCATTGAATAAAATTGGCTTGGGGAAATCCTTTTGATTTTCTTAAATTCTATTTTGCCAACTTGATTCATTACCTGCTGACTAATTTTTCATAACACCATCCGGGTCTCCGGTGCAAATTAAAGGTGTCAATGATGCTTACCAATCCGTTTCTGCTGCTCGCATACTCGTCAATTTCTACTTTGGTTTCTGCCAACCAATTTGCTTCTCTGATGTTTCTCAAATCCCAAAACGGATGCACAATCATAATTACATTTTTCTGGTTCCTTCCGAACTTGATTACCGGCAAACCATTTATCTCACTCAAATGTGTGAAGCCAAAACTTTGAGCAAAGCTGTTTCTTAACTCCGTTGCAAATGCAAGCCAATCTCTTAATTCAATATACTGATTGAAATGCCTATCTGTGCCGCACACATAAGTTGCATCACTCATTACACGCATCATTGCAATACCCAATCTCCAATCAAGCAAGCTGTGGTAATTCATATTCCTGTAAACTTTCAGGCAATCGTAACACGCATCTTTGCATCTCTCATTATGTGTGTGTGAATGAATTTTTCCCAAGTAATTATTTGGGTCAGGTGGATTCATTGTTTCAGTGAGAATGTTTTGAAAGTTGCTATATAAATATCTAACGAACCCGGAACCATTCGGTAATTCATCTGTCAAAATAATTTCAGCAATTCTTCTGTCTGTCCCATCGTCAAGATTTTTCATCGCTATATCTGCGATTTCAATTTCAGTTGGGTCAACATCAAGTTTGTCAGCCAAAATTCTTTGTAGTAAAAATGCTGCGGAATAATATCCTGAACGCACTCCATTTGATTGTGCTTTGATATGTGGCAAATCTGTTTCTCTTGAAAACATATTCAAGTCAAGCTCCAATGAAACAGTTGAAGGAGCTATTCTAAAAATTTCTGTTTTCTTACTGCTCGCTAATGCAATCTGTTCATCAACACCTGCAGCATTCGGCTGAATAAAAATTGAATAGCCGTTTCCGTTTGAGTTATTGGCTAAATCATTCAGCAACCATTGGTCGTTAAACCAAAAGCCAATTACAGAATTGAAAGGAAACCGATTGTTCGTATTGTAAAGTTTTCCTGTAAAATATCTGTCGGAATTTGTATTCACTCTCCAGGTAACATCTTTGTCGCTAATGATTAAATCAGCATTACTTACAACTAGATGTTGGTCCGGGTTTGTTGGATCATTTATTTTCTCTGCAAAAATTGGTGGTCGTGAAAGAAGTAATTCTGAATCATCTTTTGAATCGCTGCCGCAAGAAAGATTTGTTCTGTAAGCTCTCGGTGATTTTAGTTTAACCGGTCTTTGATATTTGTCAGGATTTATCTCTCCGCAATTGGGGCAACTGTCAAAATGACTTTGATTTTCTAATTCTGTTTTCCTGTGCTCCGAATAAGTTTCAAAAAAACCGCAAGCCCTGCATCTGACAAACCATCGGTTCATTGAGAAAGGTTGATTCCTTGTATTCGTTACAGTTTCATTTCCGTTAATTCTTGTTTTGATAATGTCGCTTGTAAAACCGATTACCTGATGTATCGCTTTATCTTTTGTTTTTTGGGCTCCGGGGGCAAACTCATAAATTGCCATTGACTGTGCTCTGTCAATTGAAAGCGGTTCAAGATGTTTGCTGATGCCATGATATAAATTTCTGATTGTTGTAGGCATTCCAAACATTGGAAGGATTCCTCCTTCTGCTAACTTTTCTGAAACATCAGTCGTTGCAATTTCTTCGTTGTTGATTACACTCTGTGCTTTTTCAATCAAACCGTTTGCAGTTGTTGTATCAGTAATCCAATTGATAAAATCAATTCGCTTTGAACTCAACTGTGGAGTTATCAAAGCATCAACTGTTTCTTCAATCTTCGTTCTGTTGTTTACAATCCAATGAATGATTTGTGCTTTGTAATCAATCCAATTTACTTGTGCATCGCCAATGTTTCCAAACTCTCCGTGGACACTTGACTTTTCATCAGCCGCAATATCAATCGCTTCATCAATATATGCTTTTCTGAAAATTTCTTTTGCAAGTAATCGTTTGAAAATTCTTTCCTGATTCATTGTCAGGAATGGTGTAGGCGGTGAATCACCTGTAATCTTATGAGGATTTGAAAAATAAAATTCATCATGACTTCTACCTCTGCAAAAAGTTAAAATCACTGAATATGCTTGTCCTCTCCGCCCAGCTCGTCCAACTCTTTGTTGATAGTTGAATCTTTGCGGTGGCATATTTCCTAACATCACTGCTTGCAATGCTCCGATATCAACTCCAACTTCAAGAGTTGTTGTTACGCTTAGTAAATCAATTGTTTTTACTTGCCTCATTCCTTCATCGGGTAAAATGATATTTCTGAAATGCCGTTGCCTTTCAAACTGGTCATCTGTTTGTCCGGTGAGTTCTTCGCAATGCAAACGGATTGGCGGTCGCTGTTCTTTGATTGCATTGTATGAGAGATAATTTTCTTCCCAAATATCATCACATACTCTGTCGGGTTGTGCTTGCAATGGTGTTACTGAGTATGTGCAAATGCCTCCACTAAAGTGCAAGTGAGGTCTGCTTCCCCGTATACTTGTCCACACTGGGTCAGTTGCCCGTGCAACTTTAATAAAAAGATTTTCAATTTGAATTCCTGTGTCGCCTGTTAGCAAACCACTTGTTGAAAGTGCAGTGAAAACAGCATCTCCAATTTCAGATTCTTGTTTTGATAATCTTGCTGCAACTCCCCGAATATACTTTTTTACCTGTCCGGGGAGTTCCCTGTATGCAGTGAAGTTGAAAGGATTGGTGTCGTCAACTTTGTTGTGTTTCCATTTGTCTCCCAAAATTCTTATTGTGGAATTTATGATTTGTAAAAATTCCTCTCTTGGAATTGCAATCGCCGTTGCTTGGTTGGTGATTACTTGCAAGCCAGGATTGATACTTACATATCCTAAAGCAGAAGATTCAAACGAATAAAAGAGCGAACCGAAAAACATTGAAGCAAGATTGGTGTAGGTGCCTGTTCTAATTTCATCAATGAAACCATCACTGATTCCGGCTCTCCATTCTCCCCTGTCAAAATTTATCAATTCATACCAAGGAATAAATCTTCCATCATGTAACCAAGTTTGAATTGAAATGTCATTACCGCCTGGATTAATTCCTAACTCTGAAAATCTTTTTATAAAAGGAGCAAGATTTACGGAATTAGAAATGTGAACCAACTCTCTCACATTTATAAGCAGTGAACGGTATTCATTCAACTTTACAATTGCATCCTCTTTTTCCTTTATCCGGTTTGTGTTTGTTCCAGTATAGTTTGATTTCTCAATCAAGTATTCTACTTCATCATAAATTTTTTCAGATTGGTGGCGGAGTTCTGCTTGCCTTGTTCTGTTGCCACTATCAAAAGCATTCACAATTTGAAAACGCAACATCAAGTTTGTGTGCAACTCGTTCACCAAAATTTCCCGCATCAAATCAGTGAAGTGATTTCTCTCAATGCCATTTGCAATTTGAGCGGCATCCTCACGGCTATCGGAGAACACAACCAACTTTCTTTCCGATTCGCTATTTGGAAGTTGATACATCAACTCCTTTGCGAACATTTGTGTTGTCTTTGCAAAACCTGTTCTGAATCCTCTAATAGAAGTGGTTTTGTTTCTCTTGCTATTTCGTGTTCTTTTTTGAAGATTTATCGCACAACATGGACAAACATTTGGCAAAGCCAAATGAGTTTGAATGTCACTAATTATACCGTGACCATCGGGTGAAGCAATATCCCTTCTTGAACTATCACTGTCATTGTAAATAATAAAGTAGTAGCCCTTTATCCAATCCTCTTTGTTCCAATCATCTCCTTCTGTTGTAGATTTCTCATGAGTAAAATCAATGTCTCCGGAAATAGAATTCAAAGAAGCAGGAATCCAATTTGAACGAAAATCTCCTTGGTCAAAACCGTTAATTGTTGTTTGCCTCCAGTAATCACCTGAAATGAAAGGTCTTTCTGCCTCATGCTGAACATATTCTTGGTTGCCACAAGCCCAGAAAATTGCATACTCCTGATAACTTCTTTTTTCAACAATTTTTGCAGGTGTCTTTTCAGGAATCCCTTCAATGTTTGGACTAATTGGTAAAAGTTCAAAAGCATTTCTGCCTGTAACCAACCGGCTTCCTCCAAACAACGTTGTCCCGCAATTATCGCAATAGAGTAATTCCAAAACCCTGTTTCCTCTCTCTGAATTTATTCTAGTTGTGGAATAAAGTTTTCCCGCTGTCCGTTCTCCATCTGCAAATTCATTATCGTCAATGTCATCTGCTTTTACTGAGGCCCAAACTCCTTCAATGTTTCTAAAGAAGTAGTGAAATCTGAACCGTGGTAATTTTTTTTCGTCAAGAATGGCATCTGCGATTGTTTTGAACTCAGGTTCATCCAACATTGCTCTTGCAATCAACAAACCACGCAAAGCATTTTGCAAATCTTCTTTATTGGTTGTGCTTTCAAAAATTGTTTCAGCAAAATATTTTCCGGTTGCATCATCACCATTTGCTTTGATAGAACAAACTGCTTTGTAATCATCACAGGGAGAATACAATCTTTCTTTCAGTTGGAATGTGGGGTTGGTAATTACTGAAAGCAATCTTTCAATTCCGCTTCCGGTTTGTGGCAAACTAAAAGTTGTTGCAAGTTCTGTTGCTGATACCTCGCAGGTTGTAATGAATGTTGCATCACCCATATTTCCTTTAATTTCTGAAAACTTTTCTGAAATTACTTTGAATGGATTCACCGGAAGTTTTCTTCCGCTATCAGGAAATGCAACAATCGGATTATTTCTTCCTTCAATGAGTTTGAACTTTTGGTCAAAGTGTGTTTGGCTCACACCAAAAAAATCACAAACAAAATTTTTACTGTCGGTGTCTCCTGCTTCAAGTGATGCACTGGATGCAAGTATGCGTAACTGAGGGTGCTGGGGATGCAAGCCCAAGCGATTGAGCACAAGTTTGAGCAAGTATGCTACCTCTGTGCCTTGTGTGCCTCTGTATAGGTGTAGCTCGTCAATGATTAAATGGAAAATCCTGTTTGGTTTTTCAGCTTCCCTTTGTTCTACAGGTAAATCTTCACAAGCCAACCACTGTTTTGTTTCATCAAAAATTCCTTTGTCAATATCACGCATGAGCATGATGCTTAACATGGAATAATTCGTAATGAGAATGTCAGGTGGTGCAACTTGCATATCGAACCGGCTTCTCATTTCTGCTCCGTCCAAGCGTTGGAAAAAAGATTTCAAATCTTTCGCTTCGCTTCCGGTTATTCCTGTTGCCTGAATGTATTGTGCAACACGGTTTGAATCAGTTTCAAGTTGCTGCAAGTGCTCTTTGAGCTGATTTACTTTCTTTGTGTTGATTGCTAGCGTTCCATCATCTTTTACTTTTTTCAGCTCCCCCGCAACAGGTGAACTTCCGTTGTATCTTCCAAAATAAATTGCGTTGCGGTTTGCACTTGTGCTTAACCATTGTCTTGTATCATCAGAATCAAGTGCTTTTCTTAATCTGCTCATTTGGTCTTCAACCAAAGCGTTCATCGGATAGAGAATCAATGCTCTTACTCCGGCTTTTCTTCTTTCATGTTGCCGTTGTCTTGCAGCATCACTCAAGGTAAAGTTCAAAGTGTTTACTATCTGCGTCGGTGCAAGTCCTCCGTTTGTTCTTTCTTTCCACCAAGTATTAATTGTTGCGGATTTTGCATGGGGAGTTTGCCAATTGGCAAACTCTTTTGCAAGCTGTGCAAACAGGGGCAACAAAAAAGATTCTGTTTTTCCTGAACCTGTTCCTGATGTGATGATGCAGTTATTTCCTTCCATTACTTCCCTCAACATTTCTGCTTGGTGTGAATGCAATTTAATTGTTGAAGGAAACAAACCGGTCTTTACAAGTTCTCTGAAAGTTACTGCTTCATTCGCGTTTAATGCGTTGCCTAAATCAGCAAGTGTTAAATCATCAATGCGTTTGTTGCTTGAAATATAATCGGGCAATGGTTCAATCCAGGGTTTGCGGTAGAGAACTTTATCGTGATTAAGTAAAGCGTAACGTTCACTTTCTATGCCTTCAAACTTTGTTCCGAATGCTGTTTTAATATAGCGGATAAAATTTTCTTTTATCGTTTCAAATGCGCCAATAGGATCTTTCATCTTAATTCTTTGTTTATAGGTCGTTGTCCTAATTTATAAAATAAATTTTCTGTGAATATGCCTGGGATATTTTCAAACACTCTATAATATTTTTCATCCATCTTAAGGAACTCGGGTGCAAAACCACTTAACAACATCATGGATTCCGCAAGTAATCTAGGTAATGGAGTTTCAATAGGAATAGCAACACGCTTGCGTCTGCCATCAAACATAATCACATTTTTTTTGTAATATTTCAATGCTAAATAACGACCCCAATTTTTGTCGACACTAAAACATTTACCATCTTTCCACAACTTATTGTAGTAAGTGTATTCATTTAACTTGTACTCATTGAGTGAAAATGATCTGTCGAAATTTTTATTTTCATCTTGCTCGTATCGCAAACTACTAGGATTAAAAATTTTTCTCGCCCAACCATAATCATTCTCATCAATCAACTCCAATGATTTTTCATATTCTTCAATATTAGCCGAAAACTCTGTCAAGGCAATTTGCGGAAAATAGTCACGGGAAAACTTAATTTTCTCTTCCTTTGAAAATTCCATCAGATTTGTTTCCCATGCTCCATTTCTTTGGTTGGAAAATGAATCTATGGTTATGATATCCGGTAATAAAAGAAATTCGTTTGAGGGAAATTGTTTTTTGATTTTAATCTCCAAATCATATTTATTAGCCTTAACTATCATTTCTTTTATTAAAGATTTATCCCGGCCACCTATAAGCAATACTTTTTTCCCTTTGGCCGAAGGAATAAATATTAATTGTGGTGGATTTATTACTATTTTCTTGTTCTCGTAGTCATAGTCGAGAAGCCCGATATAATCATAAAAATTTAAGGCTGATCGCTTTGTTCTAGTTAAGTTAAAATTTGGACTTAGATCACGTTCATCAAATTCTTTTGAAAAATAAAATTCAAATGCTTTATAAAATTCTTCAGTAGATAAAACACGTTTTGAACTGAGGTAACTTGAAAGCATGTTTCCAGCATGATTAAAAAAAACAGGACTGTTAATTTCCTCAGGCTGATAATCTATATTTGATATAAAAAAGGAAGCCCATGGGGAATAAAACCTCTGGCTAGATTTCATTGGATTTACGATATTACTTCCTAAACAATAACAATCAGTCTTAATTTTTAATGGCCTTCCAAAGGAGTCGCGCGAGGGAAGTTCACCTTCGCTAATCAAATTTGCCGAATTATCTGAGGAGGTTAAATTATATGCTATGTCATTGTCAATAAATTGTTCTCCCTCAACTTCTATGTAAAAGTCAACATTAAGTAAAGTATCTGACGGAAGTAGCCAGTGGTTGCTGTCCGCTTGTTTTTTAAGAAGGGAAATTTTTTCTTCCTGGTTTTTGTATTGTAAAAAAACCTTTTCATTTCCATCTGAATTTAATATTTCCACTTCTGGTAAAAAGTCATTGATGAATGTTCTGAAATTAATTTTTAGTCCTTCAATGAGTTCCATCTTCTTTTCAGTATAAAGTGTCAGAATTGGAACTTCCGGGTTGCTTGTTACTGGATTAAGTATTTTGAAAAGCGAATAATCGTCAGGCAAACCATCGATACTCTCCTTTCTGAAATTTCCCTTGCGAAATGATTCTCCCCAGACTAGAATTGATAACAGCTTGCTGTTCCTGCAAAGGATATACATTGGTTCTGTCTTTGAAAGCGACTTAGTTTCAATCCAATAACTTGTGCTCAACTGATAATTTCCCGCACTTATAAATAAGCGCACATCACGGTAAGGAAATCTTGCTATCCACTTATTGAAGTCATCCTTAAGCTCAAATGATTCTTTGAATTTAAAATTGAGGGTTTTAGACCAGCCGTTTATTTCATATAAATTTTCATATTGACGAAATTTTAAATCTTCTGGGTAGTCGTTTTGGGAATATGCTCTGAACGAAAAAGAAATTAAACCATCGTTTTCATTTACTTTTAATTGCAAAAACAACGGGACTATTGTATAGTTCTTTTTAATACATTGTGTCATTTCCTCATCTTCATTTTCATTTGTTTCACCGGTCCATTTGTTGTATTCTCGAGTGACAATTTCGATTATTGATTGTCCCAATTCATTTGAGTCGCTTTTTCTGATAACATCCAAAGTATGATTTGAAAGATGCAGTATCGAAGAGCCAAACTGTAGTAATTTTCTTTTTATTTCTTCATCTCCGTAAGTAGAATCGGGTATCATTCCTGCCTCCAAGAATAGTTCGGGAAGGCGCTTTATGGCTTTTGGCGGAAATACACATTGAGAAAAAAATTTTCCAACGTAAATCCAGTTTTTATTTATAAATGGCCTGAATTTAAATATTCCTAAGTCCCCATTGTTTTGAATATTACTCCAGTTCTCCAAATCCCTCCAGATTAAGTTTATTTCATTGCTACGGAGGTCGTTTGTGCCTATTGTTTCATTTATCTGATTATTTTGCAGAAATCTGTTTAGCCTATTGTAATAATTATATGCTCCATATTTTCCGTCTACATCTTCAATAAGAGGAAGTACAAGAAAAATTAGGTATGAAATCCATAGTGGAAATTTTATTTCAATTGAATCAATTCTTGTAAGGTACCTTTTATCATAACAATATTTTGTTTTTGCAATAATATTTCCTGATGATCCTGGCAGTCCAATTTTTATCGCCTTGATAAAATCACTCCAAATATTTTCTTCTGTTTCTTTATTGAAATATGAAGTTGCAAGATTAATAATATCTAGCTTGGTTAAGTATAAATGAATATCCTTTCCCGCGTTTCTTTTGTTGAAGAAATGGCCTGCTATAATATTATTCCATTCTAAATATTTCATTAATGGTTGTAGATATTACTCCACTTAGTTTGGGTTGATAAAAAAGCAATGTTAGTTTTTTAAGGGTTGTGTACCTTCTTTGCACAAAATAGGGAATTATATGTTTAAAATAAGGGAATTAGATTCTTTTTTTAGATTTGATTTAATAATTTGAAAATCCATATATAGAATTACCCCTTAAAAACCTCTTCCAAATGAAACCTCAAAAATCGCTTCTTAGGATAATATTTTTGAGGCATCATAATCTTTGCGTTCTGCAAAGGAGAAAAATATTTTTGGTAATAATCTTTCTCATGTTTCTTTTTTAATAAAGGAGATAAAATAATTTCAAAGTTTTCATTAATACCGATGTATCCTTTATCATAAGCCTTGTCGTATAAAGCTGAAAGACAAATACCATTTTCTGGATTCAGCCTTTCTTCTTCATTTTTGCTCCACGGGATAATATGGCTGGCTAATAACAGGTCAGGAATATCAATTCCGGTAATGGCGCATTTGCCATTGTAATTGGCAATTACTATTTGCCGGAAAACATTTTGGTTTACCCTTGTTTTTACTTCCCTTAATTTGTATTCACCTTTTAAATGTTCAGTGCCTTTTAGTTCGTTGAAAAATTTATGCTCAATGGAAGTGTGTTCCAATTCTGCCAAAATTCTTTCACTTTCAAAAAGCAATTCTTCTTTGTTATTGATAAATTCTTTCCAGATAGGTTCCACTTGTTTTTTGCCACCGGGCAATCCTCCGATTCCTCTTTGTTGATGATATGGATCAACGCTGGCAAAATTATTTAATCGCATGGCAATAGAACCAGGCGTCCTGCCTAGAAGATGCGCCAAATGAATTATTTCGGGAGTTCCGGAATGAAGTTTCCCAAAAGGAAGCTTTAAATAAAGATTAAGGGCTAATATTAGTTCATCTCTTGTCCAAAGGTTTTGACCACCTTTCATAAGCAAGTTATATTATTTCACAATGTAAGAAATTCTTTCAATCAATTCTTCAATTGATTGTTCTGCTGTCGGAATATCGTTCGTTTCTTCTATAGCAGTGAATTCGTGCCAGTCGTGGTCTGTTTCATCGTCCCAATCGTATTCTTTAAAATGCAAATCCGGCAGATTCCAATCTTCGGCGATAAACCAATTTTCCTCAATTAGATTTTTGGTAATTGCGCTTTGTTCAGGAATTAATAAATGGATTAAACTGTTCAATTGGACGAGGAAGATAAAAGCCGCGAATCAGTTCGCGATTTAAAACACAAATCTGGATATGAAGTCGTGAGGAAAAATTAGCAGTAGGGTAGATTGGTTCACCTTCAACAAAAGCGCACCTGATTGTATCATATTTCAGGTTAGTATTATTTTCTCTGGATTTATGAAGATGTTTAAAAACAGCCGCATCTAATTTGCGATTGTTGTCTTTATTGACGGGTAATGGTTTCCCAGCCTGAGCATATATCTCTGCAATATCTTCATATGCTTTTTTCAAAATTAATAATGACTCTGGTTCTACAAGGTTCAAACAATTACCTAATTCAATGATCGCTCCAATAACGAAAGGCGTTTTAATTGGCTTTTTATTAAATTGTACATTTTGAGAGCTTTCCATTGCGTACTGTAATGCTCTTTCTGGGTTTTGTTCCCAAAAATAAATTCCATCACCTAACCAATCCCACGGATTGGTACTAGGCTTTAATTCGGCTTTTCCATTTAAAACTTTTAATCCTACCTCCTTGTCACAACTATGGAAACACATTACCTGGAATGGTCTGTGGTGTGGCAATTATCTTTCTTTTTTAATTACCTGTACTTTTTCTCTTTTGTCATTGACAAGACCAAGATCCTTTAAGTATTGATTAGCGGATTCCCTGGATTTTAAGGCTTGTTTAGTGACGCGATCCAAGGCTGCTATTTGTTCGGAGATCTGTTTTTTGATTGCAATATCAGTCATGACGTTCATTTTTTGGTGAGAAGGGAATAAGCCCAAAGCTAATACTTCAAAAATTATAATCGGCAAATTATACAGTTATGTGAATAACTGTATTGAAAATCAGTTTTAAATCATAATAACCCTATGCCTTTCCGGGATCAACATAAAAAATGTTTGAATGGAAGAGGTTTCAGTTTCAAATGCGTTTGTTTCTTCAATACCTCCAAACTCATGCCACTCATGGCAGTTTGTTTGGATTTGCAAAAACAACTTCATGGTACTG
>Ga0207652_10000155_pt1 | contig 74494 bp, 68 predicted proteins | sample KBSC63BmetaG_FD_184334 | JGI IMG/M metagenome (GOLD analysis project Ga0207652, IMG submission 184334) | Corn rhizosphere microbial communities from Kellogg Biological Station, Michigan, USA - KBS C6-3B metaG (SPAdes) (version 2) | ecosystem: Host-associated > Plants > Roots > Rhizosphere ... | reverse complement strand
ACTGCTGATCCCGATCCGCGGAACGAAACTCCTTAGCCACCCGCCGATCCTCACCGGCACACCCCCTCTAGCCACGAAGGCGCGCCGTCAAATTGCAACAGGCTGTCTATCGACACTGACGCGCAATTGGTTAGGCCAGGACGGTGGGGTCGAGTGCGATCCGGACGGAGTCCGGGGCTTTTCGGGCGCTGCGCTGGGCTGCGGCCTGTTTCAGCGCGGCGGCGAGCTCGGCCCCGGCGCGCCGCGGCACCCGGATGAGCATGCGCTCGGCATTCGCCCCATCGCGCGATGGTGTCGGGTCGGGAACCGGCCCGAGCAGCTCGGCGCCAGCGGGCAGGTCGAGCTCCTCGATCAGCTCGTGCACCGCGGAAGGCAACCCCGACACCGCGGCCACGCGAGCGTTGGGCGGCAAGTGCAGCGCGGACCGTTCGGCTGCTTCGCGCTCGGCGTGCCAGCGCGGATGCCAGCGGATCAGCGCCTGGACGGGTCGCAGACTGCCCGGCGCGACGACGACCACGAGGCCGCCGTCGGGCTCACCGCGGACCAGCGCCGCGGCATTGAGCCAGCGACGCAACGCCTCCTCCCCCGCGCGCAGATCGGCACGGGACAACAATGCCCAACCGTCGAGCAGCAGAGCAGCGCCATACCCGCCTTCGGCCACCGGCTCGGCGCCCGGCGTGGCGACAACCACAGCAGCCCGGTCGGGCACCGACGCGAGGACGGTGTCCCCGCCGGACGTTCTGATCGGTATGCCGGGAAACGCGCGACCAAGCTCCTCTGCGGTTCGCCGGGCGCCGACCACCACGGCGCGGAGTGTGTGTTCGCCGCAGCCCGGACAGGTCCAGTCGACCGCGGCGACGCCACACCAACGGCAGGTCGGCGCGTCCTGCGCGCCGGCCCGCGCCAGCGGACCGGCGCAGCGCTCGCAGCGAGCCGGCGTCCGGCAGTTGGCGCACGCGAGCGCGGGCAGGTAACCACGACGCGGCACCTGTACGAGCACCGGTTTTCCCGCGCCGAGTGCGGTGCGCGCGGCCTGGAAGGCGGCGGTCGGGAGCCGTGCCGCGCGCGCAAGGGGATCGTCGCCGTCGAAGTCCTCGGCCGTACGCATCGCCGGCAGCGACTGCTTCCGCGCAATGGTGCTCGGGTCGATCGCGGTTGCCCATCCGGACTCGGTCAGTCCGAAGCCTTCGGTGCTCACTGCATGACCGACGATGAGCAGGGCGCTTCCGGAGAGATGCGCGCGGAGGACCGCGACATCTCGCGCATGCGCGTAGGGCGCGCGGGGTTCGGCCAGGTTGTCGTCGCCGTCGTCCCACACGACGACGAGTCCGACGTTGTGGACCGGCGCCCAGACCGCGCTGCGGGTGCCGACCGCGCAACGAACGACCCCGCGTGACAGTCGAAGGAACCGTCGATATCTCTCCGCCGGACCAAGGTCGGCGGAGAGTGCGACGTAGTGGTCCTTGCCGACCCGGTCCCGCAACGCCGACTCGACGCGGCCGACATCACGATGGTCGGGAACAACGAGTACGACGCCGCGACCCCCGGCGAGCGTCGCCGCGGCAAGCTCAGCGAGAAGCGCCGGCCAGTCTCCGGGCAGCACCGCCGCAACAGCCCGCGGACTCTTGCCAGCAGCTAGCTGTGCAACGAAGCCGTCACCGCCATCGAGCAACCGACCCCGCTCCGGCGACTCGACTGCGGATGGCATTGGCTTGGCGACAGTCGCCGTTTCCTTCTCGGCGGCCGCGTGCCGAGGCGGAACGGCGAGTCGCAAGACATCAGCCATCGACCCCGCCCACCGATCCGCAACCGCCCGCGCGAGCTGAGCCACCTCAGACGTGAGCACCACTTCATCGGACACAGCCCGATCGAGATAAGACATCCGCCCCGAGTGCTCAGTCTCCGCCACTCGCTCAAGAACAAACCCGTCAACAAGCTGACCCGCAAACCGAACGCGAACGCGAGCCCCGGGCTGCGCCGCCTCCGACTGCTCCTCGCTAACGAGATAGTCAAACGCCCGATCCAGATGCGCCAGCGAAATATCCACCGCAACACGAGCAACAGGAAGCTCAACTGCCGGAGTCTTCGCCCCCTTCGCTCGCGTCCCCGCTTTGCCTCTAGGAGGACGAGCAGCGGCCACGAACAAGTCCTAGCAGTCGCGAACGACGGATAGCGGCGCGCCGGGCTGCATTGTGGAGGAGCACTAGCGGAAGCTGAGCGAAGCGAATTTCCGCGTGGCGACGAACAATGCGGCCCGGCGCGGCGCCCACCCGCCGTTTCTAACCGATAACCGACTTGAGAGCGTCCGCTCGCGAGACCGACTCCCAGGTGAAGTCCAACTCTGGCCGGCCGAAGTGGCCGTAGGCAGCGGTCTGGCTGTAGATCGGGCGCAACAGGTCGAGGTCGCGGATGATCGCAGCGGGCCGCAGGTCGAAGATCTCGAGGACGGCTTGCTGGATCTTCTCGTCGGCGACGGTGCCGGTGCCGAAGGTGTCGATGAACATGCCGACCGGTCGCGCCTTGCCGATGGCGTAGGCGACTTGCGCCTCGCACCGCTCCGCGAGGCCGGCCGCGACGATGTTCTTCGCCACCCAGCGCATCGCATAAGCAGCGGACCGGTCGACCTTTGACGGGTCCTTGCCGCTGAACGCGCCGCCGCCGTGCCGGGCCATACCGCCATAGGTGTCAACGATGATCTTGCGTCCGGTCAGGCCGGCGTCGCCCATCGGCCCACCGATCTCGAACCGGCCGGTCGGGTTGACGAGCAACCGATAGTCCGAGACATCCACGCCCTCGAAGAGCCCCGACCCCTGCAACACGGGTTCGACGACGTGTTCCTGAACGTCCGGCTTCAACAGCGTCTCGAGGTCGATGTCGGAGGCGTGCTGGCTGGACACGACGACGGTGTCGAGACGCACCGGGCGGTCGTCGACGTACTCGATGGTGACCTGCGTTTTGCCGTCCGGCCGCAGGTAGGGAACGATGCCCTGCTTGCGCACCTCGGAGAGTCGGCGCGCCAGCCGGTGCGCCACCGCGATCGGCAGCGGCATCAACTCAGTGGTCTCGGTGCACGCGTAGCCGAACATCAGGCCTTGGTCACCGGCGCCTTGACGGTCGAGCGGGTCGTCCGACCCGTCGTGCCGCTCTTCGTAGGCGTCGTCGACACCCATCGCGATGTCCTGCGACTGGGTGCCGATCGATACCGACACACCGCATGAGGCGCCGTCGAAGCCCTTGCGCGAGGAGTCGTAGCCGATCTCGAGGATCCGGTCGCGTACGAGGCCGGGGATGTCGACGTAGGTGTCCGTGCGCACCTCGCCGGCGATGTGCACCTGGCCGGTGGTGATGAGGGTCTCGACCGCGACCCGGCTCTGCGGGTCGTCCTTGAGCATCGCGTCGAGGATCGAGTCGCTGATCTGGTCGGCGATCTTGTCCGGGTGTCCCTCGGTGACGGACTCCGAGGTGAACAGACGGCGGGACATGACCCTCCCAGGTGGATGCGGGCGCCAGGTTCTGCGTCCAGTTGAGGCGATTCTGCGAAGTCTATCGACCGAGCCTCGCGGCTACGAGGTCCCAGACGACGTGCGCCAGCTCGTCCTTGCTGGCTAGCGGCACCTCGGTGGCACCGCCGTCGCGGTCGAGGATCGTTGCGGCGTTGTCCGGCATGTCGAACACGCGCCGCTCGCCCACTTCGTTGACGACGAGCAGGTCGCAGCCCTTAGCGGCCAACTTGGTCCGGCCGTTGGCCAACACGTTGTCCGTCTCGGCCGCGAAGCCGACGACGACCTGCCCGGGGCGAGCGCGCTCGCGGGAGATCTCGGCCAGGATGTCGGGATTGCGGACCAGTACGACGGGATCCGGGTCGTCGGCGGTCTTCTTGAGCTTCGTCGTGGCCCGGTTGCCGGGACGGAAGTCCGCGACCGCAGCGGCCATGACGATGACGTCGGCGCTCGGCGCTACGTCGACGACGGCGGTCCGCATCTCGTCAGCGGTCCCGACCTTGACCAGCTTGGCGCCGGCCGGATCCCCGAGGGCGACGTTGGCCGCGATGAGGGTGACCTCGGCGCCGCGAGCAATGGCGGTGCGGGCAAGTGCGTAGCCCTGCTTGCCACTCGACCGGTTGCCGAGGAAGCGCACGGGATCGAGCGGCTCCCGGGTGCCGCCGGCGGTCACGACGATGTGCCGGCCGAGGAGGTCGAGTGGTTGCTGACCGCGCGCGAGCAGCGTGCGCGCCGCCAGGAAGATTTCCTCCGGCTCGGGCAACCGGCCGCGGCCGGTGTCGGCACCGGTGAGCCGGCCGACCGCGGGTTCGAGGACGACGACGCCGCGGCTGCGTAGCGTCGCGACGTTGGCTTGTGTCGCCGGGTGCTCCCACATCTCGGTGTGCATCGCCGGGGCGAACAGCACCGGGCACCGCGCGGTCAACAGCGTGGCGGTCAGCAGGTCGTCGGCGCGCCCGATCGCGGCCCGCGCCAGCAGGTCGGCGGTCGCGGGAGCGACGACGACGAGGTCGGCTTCTTGCCCGAGCCGGACATGCGGGACCTGCTCGACGTCGGTCCAGACGTCGGTGGTCACCGGCTCACCCGACAGCGCCGCCCAGGTGGCCGCCCCGACGAACTGCAGCGCCGACTCCGTCGGGATCACCCGGACTGAGTGCTCGGACTCGGTGAACAGGCGCAGCAGCTCACACGCCTTGTATGCCGCGATTCCGCCGCTGACCCCGAGAATTACGCGGGGCCGGCCCGTACCGGTCGCAGCGCCGGCCGCGCTCATCGGACGGGGCTAGGCCGTCGGCTCGAGCTGCTCGAGGCTGAGCAGGTTGTCGTTGACTTCGCGGAGCGCTACGGAAAGCGGCTTCTCCTGCACGTGCGTGGGCACGAGCGGCCCGACGTATTCGAGGAGGCCCTCACCGAGCTGGGAGTAGTAGGCGTTGATCTGACGCGCGCGCTTGGCGGCGTAGATGACGAGCGCGTACTTGCTCTCGACCTTGTCGAGAAGCTCGTCGATCGGGGGGTTGGTGATGCCCTCGGGATTGGCGGCGGTGCCGGCCACGCCGTACCTCTTTCTTGCGCGGTTGTGAACGGCCCTCAAGATTAGCAGCCAGATCGCCCGGATCAGTTGCTCAGCATCAGCCTGACAAGCTCCTCGGCGGCATCCGTGACGGACGTGTTCACGATCGTCTGGTCGAACTCGTCCTCCGCGGCCAGCTCGATCCGCGCCGTATCCAGCCGCCGCTCGATGACGTCCTCGGGCTCGGTGCCCCTGCCCCGCAGCCGGTGCTCGAGCTCCTCCCAGGACGGCGGCTTGAGGAACACGAGTAGCGCGTCAGGCATGAACGTGCGGACCTGCCGGGCCCCCTGCACCTCGATCTCGAGCAGAACGAGCTCACCCCGTTGCAGCCGCTCCTCGACGGGGGCACGCGGTGTGCCGTACCAGTTCTCGGCGTAGTGCGCGTGCTCCAGCAGGTCTCCGTCGCGGACCATCCGCGCGAACGTCTCGCTGTCGACGAAGTAGCGGTCGATGCCCTCGACCTCGCCCGGACGCTGCAGCCGGGTCGTGACGCTGACGGAGTGCCATACCTCGGGATGGTGCTCGCGCAGATAGGCGACGATGCTGCTCTTGCCGACTCCGGCGGGGCCGGACAGAACCGTGAGCCTGCTGGTCATGAACCGCCGTCGGCGAACTCTCGCTCCAACGCAGCGCGCTGATGCGCACCAAGGCCGCGCACCCGGCGAGTAGGTGAGATCCCGAGCTTCTCCATGATGCGTTGCGCGCGTACCTTGCCAACCCCGGGCATCGACTCCAGGACCGCAGAGACGCGCATCTTGCCGATGACGTCGTCCTTCTCGCCCAAGTCCAGAACGTCCGTCAACGAGGCGCCTTCGTGCTTGAGCTGGTCGCGAAGTTCCGCCCTTGCCTTCCGGGCTGCGGCCGCTTTCTCAAGTGCTGCGGCGCGCTGTTCCGGGGTGAGCGGCGGAAGCGGCACGTGCGGTCACCTCTGGTCGTCGCGGACGGCGGCATCAAGGACGGGCGGAGAGGCGTGCCTCCCCCCGCCGAAGCAACCTAGCGCAGAGGTGCGAGCGACCTGTCGTCTCCTACTGAAGAAGCCCGGCAGCCAAATCCGCAGCGGCGCGTCCGACGTCGGCAGCGCCGGTGATCGGGCGGCCGATGACGAGAAGATCGGCGCCATTCGCGACGGCGCGTTCAGGTGTCTCCACTCGTGCCTGGTCCTGGACGTCACCGCCCGCCGGACGTACACCAGGAGTGATGAGGACGACGTCGGGGCCGACCTCAGCGCGCACGGTTGCGACCTCTTGCGGTGAGCACACCAGTGCGCGTGCGCCGGCATCAACGGCGATGCGCGCGAGGCGTCGTACGGCGTCCTGCGGTGGGCCGGCAATCCCGAGCAGGTCGAGATCGGCAGCGGAAAGCGACGTGAGGATCGTGACGCCGGCGATGCGTGTGTCGGGAAGGGCATCGACGGCAGCGGCGATGCCTGCAGGTCCTGAGGACGCGTGCACGGTGAGGTAGGTCGGCTGCAGCGACGCGAGCGACTTCGCCGCTCCGGCGATGGTCGCCGGGATGTCGTGCAGCTTCAGGTCCAGAAACAGCTCGACATCAGCCGCCGCACGCACCTTTTCCACGGCGTTGGGTCCGTCGTGACAGAACAGCTGTAGCCCGACCTTGACCGCGCGCACCACCGGCGCCACCGCCGTCGCCCAGGCCGTTGCGGTGCCGAGGTCGGACGTGTCGAGTGCGACGGCAATCGGTGCACGGGTAGTCATCACGAACTCCTAGACGTCTTCGAAGGCGATGGCGCGGCGGACCTGCTCTTCTACGACCGGCTCGTCGCCGGGCGGGTCTGGTTCTTCGGGTACGACGAGCTTCGGTGGGCGATGCGCCAGGCCGATCGCCTCGCGAAGTCGTTCGATGCCGCGTTGGGACAGCGCCGTGCGCAACTCGTGCGAGATGCGCGATGGTGCGGACGGGTCGTTGAAGATGATCGTGCCGACTTGGATCGCGCTCGCCCCGGCGAGGATGAACTCCAGCGCGTCCACACCCGTGCGGATCCCACCGACACCCATCAGAGGCACGTCCGGGAGCGCTGCGTGCACTTGCCACACGCACCGCACCGCCAGCGGACGAATTGCCGGACCGGACAGGCCTCCGGTCACACCGGCGAGCACCGGACGCATCGTCCAGTGGTCGATGGCAAGGCCGAGTGTCGTGTTGATGAGTGTCAGTCCGTCAGCGCCCGCGTCGACACACGAGCGTGCGATCGCGACGATGTCGGTGACATCGGGTGAAAGCTTGGCGAACACCGGCACCGTCGGCGGCGTGGCGCGGCGAACTGCCTCGACGACGGCCGCGGAAGCGCTGGGGTCGCAGGCGAAAACCTGTCCGCGGTCTTCGACGTTCGGGCAGGAGATGTTCACCTCGACCATGGCAACCGGATGACCGCGAAGCCGCTGGGCGAGACGCGTGTATTCGTCAACGGACGATCCGGCGATCGACACTGCGGCGCGTATGTCGTTTTCGGTGAGCCAGCGCAGGTCGTTGGACAGGAAGCTGTCGATGCCCGGACCTTGCAAACCGATCGAGTTGAGCATGCCGCTCGGCGTCTCCGCCATCCGCGGGGTAGGTCGCCCGCTGCGCGGCGCGAGCTGAATCGACTTGGTGACCACACCACCGAGAGCGTTCAAGTCATTGAAGGCCGCGAGCTCGCGTCCCGCGGCTGCACACCCGGATGCTGTGAACACCGGATTGCCGACGACCACGCCGCGACCGAGCTCGGTGGACATGTCCACGTCGGGCAGCGACGGCTCGTCGTGGTCTGCGCGGATGGTGATCTCAGTCATTGGCGGCCACGCTCATTGATGCCGCGCCAACGGCGTCGGCCGGTACGGTTCCCAACGAGTCCCAGCGGATGCGATCTCCGGCGAACACTGCGCCCTCGACGCACGAGCGCATCATGCGCGTCTGTCCCTCGTCGTCAATGACCGGAAGCACACACGTCATGCATACGCCGATGCCGCACGCCATGGACTCCTCGACCGCGAGCTGCGTCGGGATCCCCGCGCCGTCATAGGCGGCCGCGGACACGGCATAGACCGCCTCCAGCATCGGCATCGGCCCGCACGCGTAGACGACATCCGCGTGTACGCGATCGATCACTTCCGGAAGCGCGTCGGACACCCGCCCTTGCTCGCCGAACGAGCCGTCGTCCGTAGTGAACGCGACGCTCTGTGCCATCCGCTTCGCGTCGAGGGCGCCGAACATCCGGTCCTGGCTCGCGGCGCCGAGGACGAAGTCGACCCGGCAGCCGCGGTTGCGGAGCGCCTCGGCCAGCATGAACAGCGGAGCAGAGCCATAGCCGCCGCCGACGAGGACACAGTTGGCGGGATCCTTCGGCAGGCTGAACGGCCGACCGAGCGGCCCGACGACGTCGATCGGGTCGTGCGGGCGGCGATGCGCCAGCCAGGTCGTGCCCTTGCCGTGGGCAGCGAAGATGAACTCGACCGTGCCGCCATAGACCCCGCGCGAGGCGACTTGGTAGATCGAGAACGCGCGCCGCAGCAGCATCGATCCGTCGTCACCGCCGACGGCGACCGCCACGAACTGGCCGGGTCGCGTCTGCTCGGCGATGCCTGTCGCCACGACAGTCATCGAGATGTAGGCGCCGATCTGCTTGACGGCGAGCACCTCGCCACGCACTTGAACCGGCGGCATCAGCTCTCACCGCCTCGGTGGGCAGTGATGCGCAGGTGGTGCTCCTGCAGCGGGGCGACGGCGATGTCGCCGCTGCGCAGGGCTTCAATCCCTTGTACGGCGGCCGCGAGCGCCTGAACGGTCGTGAGACACGGAACACCGCGCAAGACGGCCGCCGTGCGGATCTCGTAGCCGTCGAGGCGTGGCCCGGAGTTGCCGAACGGCGTGTTGACGATGAGATCGACTTCGCCGTCGTGGATGCGGTCGACGATCGTCGGTTCACCGTCGGGGCCGCGGCCGGCCGAATGCTTGCGCACGCTGGTCGCGACGACACCGTTGCGGCGTAACACCTCTGCTGTTCCTTCCGTTGCCAGGACTTCGAAACCGAGATCCGCGAGCCGTTTGAGCGGGAACACCATGTGCCGCTTGTCGCGGTTGGCGACGGAGACGAAGACACGTCCCTTTGTGGGAAGTGCGCCGTATGCCGCTTCCTGCGACTTGGCGAATGCGGTGCCGAAGCCAACATCGACACCCATGACTTCGCCGGTCGACTTCATCTCCGGGCCGAGCACGGTGTCGACACCGCTGAAGCGCGACCACGGAAGCACCGCTTCCTTCACGCAGATCGCCGCGTCGAGCGGCAGTTGCGCGCCGTCGCCCTCTGGCAAGAGGCCCTCGGCACGCAGATCGGCGATCGAGGCGCCGAGCATGATGCGCGCGGCGGCCTTGGCAACCGGTACGGCTGTCGCCTTGGCGACGAATGGCACCGTGCGTGACGCACGCGGGTTGGCCTCGAGCACGTGGAGCACGTCGCCGGCGAGCGCGAACTGCACGTTGAGCAGGCCGCGTACACCGACACCGCGGGCGATCGCTTCCGTCGCCTCACGGATTCGCGCGACATCCGCGCGTCCGAGCGTGATCGGCGGGAGCGCGCACGCCGAGTCGCCGGAGTGGATGCCGGCTTCTTCGATGTGCTCCATGACGCCGGCGAGGAACAGCTCGCCCCCGTCATAGAGCGCATCGACATCGATCTCGATCGCGTCGTCGAGGAAACGGTCGACCAGCACCGGATGCTCGGGACTCACCTCAGTCGCACGCTCGATGTATGACGCAAGCGTGTCGTCGTCATAAACGATCTCCATGCCGCGCCCACCGAGGACGTATGACGGCCGCACGAGCACCGGATAGCCGATCTCGTGGGCGATCGCCTTCGCCTCCGAGTAGGAACGTGCGGTGCCGTGCTTCGGCGCGATGAGACCGGCCTCGTGCAGAACTCGCCCGAACGCACCGCGTTCTTCGGCGAGGTGGATCGCCTCGGGCGACGTACCGACGACGGGAACGCCCGCGTCCTTCAGCCGTTGCGCGAGACCCAATGGCGTCTGTCCGCCGAGTTGCACGATGACACCGGCGACCGTGCCGCCACCGGCGGCGGCGCTGCGTTGTTCAGCCGCGACGACTTCGAGGACGTCCTCGATCGTCAAGGGCTCGAAGTAGAGCCGGTCCGACGTGTCGTAGTCAGTGGACACCGTCTCCGGGTTGCAGTTGACCATCACGGTCTCGAACCCGGCGTCGCGCAGCGCATAGGACGCATGCACGCACGAGTAGTCGAACTCGACACCCTGGCCGATGCGGTTCGGACCGCTGCCGAGGATGAGCACCTTGGGCCGGTCCCCCGGCTCGACCTCGTCCTCCTCGTCATAGGAGGAGTAGTGGTAGGGCGTGCGCGCGGCGAACTCAGCGGCGCACGTGTCGACAGTCTTGTAGACCGGACGCACGTTGAGCGCGTGCCGCAGCCGCCGCACATCGGCCTCACTCAGGTTGCCGCGGATGGCAGCAATCTGGTTGTCCGAGAAGCCGTGGCGCTTCGCCAACCGCAGCACATCGGCATCAACCTGTTCGGCAGCCCGAACCTTGTCGGCGATCTCGACGAGGAGAAGGAGCTGGTCGAGAAACCAGGGGTCGATCGACGAGGCGGCGTAAAGTTCATCCACCGTTGCGCCGGCGCGTAGTGCCTGGACGACAGCTTGCAGGCGACGGTCGTGTGGTCGCGCCGCGCGCTGCAACCACTCGTCCTTGTCATCGACGTGAGCGCCGAAGTAGAGCTCTGCGCCCTTCGCTTCCAGCGAACGCGCAGCCTTCTGCAACGCCTCCGGGAAGTTGCGCCCGAGGGCCATCACCTCGCCGACGCTCTTCATGTGCGTTGTCAGCGTGGTGTCGGCGCCGGGGAACTTCTCGAACGCAAACCGCGGGATCTTGACGACGACGTAGTCAAGGCTCGGCTCGAACGACGCCGGCGTCTCACGGGTGATGTCGTTGGGGATCTCGTCGAGCGTGTAACCGATGGCGAGCTTCGCCGCGATCTTCGCGATCGGGAAGCCCGTCGCTTTGGAGGCGAGTGCGCTCGACCGAGACACCCGCGGGTTCATCTCGATGACGACCTGCCGCCCCGTCTGCGGGTCGACCGCGAACTGGATGTTGGAGCCACCGGTCTCGACCCCGACCGCGCGGATGACGGCAAACGCCGTGTCGCGCATCGTCTGGTATTCGCGGTCGGTCAACGTCATCGCCGGTGCGACCGTGATGCTGTCGCCGGTATGCACGCCCATCGGGTCGAAGTTCTCGATCGAGCAGATGACCACGCAGTTGTCGTTCTTGTCGCGCATCACCTCGAGCTCGAACTCTTTCCAACCGAGCACGCTCTCTTCGACGAGCACCTCGTGCACCGGGCTCGCCGCGAGACCGGCCGCGACCATTCGCCGCAGCTGCGGCTCGTCGTAGGCGAAGCCCGAGCCTTGGCCGCCGAGCGTGTAGGACGGGCGGAGCACGACCGGATAGCCGAGCTCCTCGGCGGTTGCGACGGCGTCGTCGACGGTGCGCACCAGCTTGGACCGTGCGTAGTCGGCGCCGATGTCGTCGCAGATGCGCTTGAACCGATCGCGGTCCTCCCCCGCGCGGATCGCGTCGATGGAGGCGCCGATGAGCTCGACGCCGTACTGCTCCAGGACACCCGCTTCGTGCAGCGCCACGGCCGTGTTGAGTGCGGTCTGTCCACCGAGGGTGGCGAGCAGCGCGTCCGGCCGCTCGCGCTCGATGACCTTGGTGACGAACTCCGGTGTGATCGGCTCGATGTAGGTCGCATCGGCGAACTCCGGGTCGGTCATGATCGTCGCCGGGTTGGAGTTGACCAGTGAGACACGCAGTCCTTCGGCGCGCAGCACACGACACGCTTGTGTGCCGGAGTAGTCGAACTCGCAGGCCTGGCCGATGACGATCGGCCCGGACCCGATGACCAGGATGCTCTGGATGTCGGTACGACGCGGCACTACTGGTTTCCAATCGCCAGGGCGAGCAGGACAACTCCGACGAGCGTGACCGCTGCCGTGATCGCGGCGGCGATCACAGCCTGGCGGCTCACCCGTCCGCGGACGACACCCACGTTCGGATCCACGGGATGGTGATGGTGGTGCTCGACCGCTTCGACGGCCTCGTAGTGGCTCGCGGCCCCCTCAGGTGATGTGGCGCTCATCGCTGCGAGTCCATCAGGTCGGCAAACGCCGCAAAGAGGTTGGTCGCATCGTGCGGGCCGGGCGCGGCTTCGGGGTGGTACTGCACCGAGAACGCCGGCCGGTCGAGGCAGCGCAGCCCCTCGACGACGTCGTCGTTGAGGTCTACGTGACTGACCTCCACCCGGCCGTACGGCGTTTCCGTCACCTTGTCGAGCGGCGCGTCGACCGCGAAACCGTGGTTGTGGCTGGTGACCGCAACCCGGCCGGTACGCCGGTCCTGCACCGGCTGGTTGACGCCGCGATGACCGAACTTCAGCTTGTAGGTGCCGAACCCCAGCGCACGGCCGAGCACCTGGTTGCCGAAACAGATGCCGAACACGGGCTTTCCTGCATCGAGCACGCCCCGCACGGCGTCGACCGCGTAGTCGGCAGTCGCCGGGTCGCCCGGCCCGTTGGAGAAGAACACGCCGTCGGGGTCGACCGCCAGCAGGTCGTCGGCGGTCGCCGTTGCTGGCAGCACGTGCACCTCGCAGCCCAGCAACGACAGATGGCGCGGCGTCGATGACTTGATGCCGAGGTCCATCGCGGCGACGACGAATCGCTTCGCTCCCTCGGGCGCGATGACATAAGCCTCAGGGGTCGTGACCTCGCGCGCGAGATCAGCACCTTCCATGCCGGGCGACGCGAGCACCCGGGCCAGGAGCGCTTCATGGTCGGACTCCACGCTGCTGACCCCCACGCGCATCGCGCCACGCTCACGCAGATGGCGGGTCAACGCCCGCGTGTCGATCCCGCTGATGCCGACGATGCCTTGTGCGGCAAGGTCGTCGGCCAGCGTGCGTCGCGATCGCCAGTTGCTCGGGATGCGGGCCGGGTCGCGGACGACATAGCCACCGACCCAGATGCGCCGCGACTCCGTGTCGTCGTCGTTCATGCCCGTGTTGCCGATGTGCGGTGCCGTCTGAACGACGATCTGCCGGTGGTACGACGGGTCCGTCAGCGTCTCCTGATAGCCCGTCATGCCGGTCGAGAAGACGGCCTCGCCGAGCGTCTCGCCGACGGCGCCGTAGGCCTCGCCGCGAAACGTCCGCCCGTCCTCGAGGACGAGAAGCGCCGGCTCAGTCATCGTTGTCCTTCCGATTGCTACGGAGTCGTCGTGCTCCGCGCGCAGAAAAACGTTGCGCGAGGATCCAGCCGCTGAAGACGACAAAGATTGCCAGTGCGATGAGGCCGACGACCATGCCGCCCCAAGTCGATCCCCTTGCAGCCAACAGCGTCGCGCTCCGCGCGAAAATGAGCATGGGCTAGGCCGGCTTTCCGTCGAGAACGGTGGCTCGGCCCCGGAGGAACGTCGCCACGATCCGCGCCGGGAGCGTACGTCCCGCGAACGGTGTGTTGCGGCTGCGACTGGCGGAGTGCGCGGGCTCGACGAGCCACGTGCTGTCGGCGTCGACGAGGACGAGATTGGCCGGTGCTCCTGGAGTCAGCAACTGCCCCTGGCTGCCGAGCCGGCCGATCTGCGCCGGACGGATGCTCATCCGGTCAGCCACCCCGGCCCAGTCGAGCAGGCCCGTCTCCACCATGGCCGCCGCGACGACGGACAGCGCGGTCTCGAGCCCGGTCATGCCGAATGCGGCCGCCGCCCACTCTGTTTCCTTGTCTTCCAACGGATGTGGTGCATGGTCGGTGGCGACAGCGTCGATCGTGCCGTCGGCCAGACCGGCCCGGAGCGCGGCGACGTCCTCAGCAGTACGCAGCGGCGGATTGACCTTGAAGACCGGGTCGTAGCTCGCGACGACCTCGTCGGTGAGGAAGAGGTGGTGGGGCGTGACTTCGGCGGTGACGTTCCAGCCCTTGCTCTTCGCCCAGCGCACGAGCTCGACCGATCCGGCCGTCGAGACGTGACAGAAGTGCACGCGACCACCGACGTGGGCCGCGAGCAGGCAGTCGCGGGCGATGATGGCTTCTTCGGCCACCGCGGGCCAGCCCGCGAGACCGAGTCGCGCCGACTCGATGCCCTCGTTCATCTGCGCGCCGTCGGTCAACCGCGGGTCCTGGGCGTGCTGCGCGATGACACCGTCGAAGGCACGTAGATATTCGAGCGCGCGGCGCATGAGCATCGCGTCGTGCACACATTTGCCGTCGTCGGAGAACACGCGGACGCGAGCCGCTGACTCCGCCATCGCACCGAGCTCGGCGAGCTGCTCGCCTTTGAGCCCGACGGTGACAGCGCCGACAGGATGCACGTCGCAATGTCCGGCGTCTTGGCCGAGCCGCCATACCTGCTCGACGACGCCGGCGACATCGGCGACTGGCTCGGTGTTGGCCATTGCATGCACCGCGGTGAATCCACCGAGTGCAGCTGCCAGCGTGCCGGTCTCCACCGTCTCCGCGTCTTCTCGACCCGGTTCGCGCAGATGTGTGTGCAGGTCGACAAGGCCAGGCAGCGCGATCAGCCCGTGCGCATCGAATTCTTGTGCGCCTACGGGGTCTTCGTCGACGAGTACGCCGTTGTCGACATACAGCGTCGTCGCCTCACCACCGAGCGGGCGCACTCCCCGCAGGATCCACTTGTTGCTCAAGCCGCTGCCTCCGCCGTGTCTGCAAGTTGGCCGCCGAGCAAGAGGTAGAGCACAGCCATCCGCACCGACACTCCATTGGCTACTTGCTCGACGATCGTCGAGCGCACGCTGTCCGCGACTTCGGCGGCGATCTCGACGCCGCGGTTCATCGGTCCGGGGTGCATGACGATCGCGTCCTCGGGCAGCGCGGCCATCCGACGTGCATCGAGACCGTAGCGGCGCGAATATTCGCGCGTTGTCGGGAAGAAACCGCCGTGCATTCGCTCACGTTGCACTCGCAGCATCATGACGACGTCACTCTTGGGCAGCACGCCGTCGAGGTCGAACGACACTGCGCATGGCCACGCCTCGACACCGACCGGCAGCAACGTCGGCGGTGCGACCAGCGTGACGTCTGCACCAAGCGTGTGCAGCAGCAGCACATTGCTACGGGCAACACGCGAGTGCAGCACGTCACCGACCACAGCGACCTGAAGTCCCTCGAGCCGCCCGAGCCGCTGACGCATGGTGAACGCATCGAGCAGCGCTTGCGTCGGGTGCTCGTGCGTGCCATCGCCCGCGTTGACGACACTGCCGTGAATCCAGTTGGCCAGGCGATGCGGCGCACCGCTCGCGCCATGGCGTACGACGACGGCGTCCGCGCCCATGGCTTCCAGCGTGAGGGCCGTGTCCTTCAGTGACTCACCCTTGGAAACGCTCGAGCCCTTGGCAGAGAAGTTGATGACGTCGGCGGACAGCCGCTTGGCGGCAACCTCGAACGACGTCCGCGTCCGGGTGGAGTCCTCGAAGAAGAGGTTGACCACGGTGCGGCCGCGAAGGGTCGGCAGCTTCTTGATCGGCCGGTCGGCGAGCCGGGCCAGCTCCTCCGCCGTGTCGAGCACGAGAAGGGCGTCGTCGCGGCTGAGATCGGCGGCCGAGAGCAGGTGGCGGTTCATCGGGCAGTCTCCTCGGGCTCGCTCCCGGCAGTGCTCCCATGTCGGGGACCCAGCTCGGCGGGACCGAGCAGGACCCCGTCGCGGCCATCGATCTCGTCCAGCAGGACGTGGACCGTCTCGAGCAGGGACGTGGGGATGTTCTTGCCGACGTAGTCGGCCCGGATCGGCAGTTCGCGGTGGCCGCGGTCGACAAGGACGGCGAGCTGAACCGCACGCGGCCGACCCAGGTCGGAGAGCGCGTCGAGCGCCGCCCGGACGGTGCGACCAGAGAAGAGCACATCGTCGACGAGGACAACCACTCGCCCATCGATGCCTTCCGGCGGGATCTCTGTTTCCTCGAGGGGGCGAATTCCCCGCATGCGGAGGTCATCGCGGTACATGGTCGCGTCGACCGATCCTGCCTGGATCGGCTTGCCCTCGATGGACTCGACCCGACTCGCGATACGGCGGGCGAGAGTCACCCCGCGGGTCGGGATGCCGAGGAGGACTACCTCGTCGGCGCCGTGGTTTCGCTCCACGATCTCGTGGGCGATACGCGTGAGGGCCCGTCCGACATCGGCCGCGTCCAGCACCGGACGGGCGGCGGCGGGGTCGCCGACGACGGGTCGTGAACCTGACCCTCTATTGCCCGGGGTCGCTGACCCTGTGTGAGCGCGCGCAGGTGTCACCTGGCTGCCTCCTTCCCCGCCTCGCAGGACGGGTCGTTAAAGGACGTGGTGCAGCTTCGGCCACCGTACCAGGCGCAATTGCCCTAGCCCGACCGGCCGGGTCGACTCGCGCGACGCTTTAGGCCAACTGGCGGTAGACACGCGGCAACAGCCATCTTGACGCCCAGGACACCTAGCCTTACCGTCACTGTCTGTAACCGCCCTAACAGCAGAGCGGGACATCGCGGACGAATCCGGTCACGGAGGGTCCGGCCACGAGGTCTCGGTTGCGATTTACGGAGCAAACGATGGCCGACGAAGAGCTGCCCACCTCTTACGCCAAGGCTCTGGGCCAGCGGCTGCGTGCAATACGCATGCAGCAAGGCCTGTCCTTGCACGGAGTGGAGGAGAAGTCCCGCGGACGCTGGAAGGCGGTCGTGGTGGGCTCCTACGAGCGCGGCGACCGGGCGGTCACCGTCCAGCGGCTGGCTGAGCTGGCCGAGTTCTACTCCGTACCCATCTCCGAACTGCTGCCGGAGGCGCCGGCACCCGCCGCCGCGGCCGAGCCGCCGCCCCGGCTGATCCTGGACCTGGAAAAGCTCCAGCGAATCCCGGCCGAGCGTTCGGCACCGCTCGCCCGCTACACGGCCACGATCCAGAGCCAGCGAGGCGACTACAACGGCCGAGTCTTGTCCATCCGTCAGGAGGACCTTCGGTCACTCGCTGTAATCTACGACGAGACTCCGACGCAGCTCACCGAGCAGCTCATCCAGTGGGGCGTTTTGAATGCCGAGGCTCGTCGAGCCATTGAATTGCCTGCTTGAGGGTATGTTGGGGCCCAGTTGAGCCTCGTTTGAGGCGGGTCTGCATCCGATTTGTGAAAGTCACCCGTACGGCCTATTGCCCCCGATGATTACGCTCCGTGACCATAGTCCCTGCATCGGGCTACCGCTTGGTGCGCGGGGAGGCTTAGATCCGCGACCCTCATCGGTCACCCCCTTCCAGTAAGGAAGGGTCGCGGGGAGCCAGTGGTGAGACCGGCCCCGACCGGTTTACCTCGGAGGCTGGAGGCCCCCCGTGCGCACCCACTTGACCCGTCGCGTGCTCGCCGGCGCCACGTCACTCGCGATCGGCGGCGTATTCGTCGCTGCATCCGCGATGGCGGCGCTGGCGGATAGCCCGTCCCCCACGACCATCACCGCAAGCGTGGCGAAGAACGCAAACGGCAGCGTGACCGTTTCCGTGAGCGGCACGCTGCAGTGGAAGAACGGCGGCCAGTGCCAGGCCAACAAGGGCGCCGGCTTCGCGGTCGTCTGGGGTGACAAGAGCAACCCGGGCAACGCGCTGCCGGGCACGACCGGCGTCGGTACGACGCTGGCCAACTCCTTCGGTGAGGCCGCTGACAACAAGGTCCACGCGACGAACTGCAGCGGCACCTCGACGGGCTTCGGTCCGCTGGCGCACACCTACGCCAGCAGCCAGGATCTGCCCTCGCAGGTCTGCGCGGTCGGGTACCACTACGACAGCAAGACCGCGAGCGGGTCGCACAGCATGATCGCCGGCGGCGTGGGTCTCAACACCGACAACTCGGTGCAGGAGCCCAACACCGGCCTTCCGTCCGTCGTCTGCGTGAACGTCGTCACCCCGCCGAAGCCGGACGTCGCCGTGCAGAAGACCGGTCCGACGACAGCCAAGGTCGGCGACGACATCACCTACACGATCACGGTGCGCAACGCCGGCACCGTCCCGACCGACCAGAACATCACGCTGACCGACTCCGTCCCGACGAGCCTCCAGTTCAAGTCGGTGTCCGTGCCTGCCGGCAGCGGTTGGACCTGCACCCAGGCGCAGTCGTTCACCTGCACGATGCCCGGGCCGCTGGCCGTGGGCGCGTCTGCAGCCCCGATCACCGTCGTGGCAACCGCGCTCGACGCCGCGGTCCCGTCAGTGACCAACACTGCGGTGGTCGGCACCCCGGATGACTCGGACTCCTCGAACAACACCTCCAGCTGGACGACCACCGTTGCCCGGGTTGTGACCCCGCAGCCGGACGTCACCATCCAGAAGGACGCCACTCCGTCCGTCGTCGTCGGCGGACCGATCACCTACACGATCACCGTCTCCAACGACTCGAAGACCGACACCGACCACACCCTGACCGTGACCGACAACGTCCCCGTCGCGGTCCAGGTGACCAGCGTCGTACCTGGCAGCGGCTGGACCTGCAACGGCACGCAGAACATCACCTGCACCCGCTCGGCGTCCCTCGCCGCTGGTGCCACCGCTCCGGTGATCAAGGTCATCGGCACCGCGCTCGCCGCGGCCGCTCCGTCCGTCACCAACATCGCGGACGTCACCAACCCGAACGACTCCAACCCGAACAACAACGAGGACAAGGCCACCACGGTCGTCGACACGACCGCCCCGGTGCTGAGCCTCGTGAAGTCGTCCGACCCCGCCAGCGGCAGCACCGTCAAGCGCGGTCAGCAGATCGACTACACCCTCACCTACAGCAACACGGGTGATGGCGACGCCGGCCTCACGATCATCGAAGACAACATCCCGAACTACACGACGTATGTCGCCGGCTCCGCCGCTTGCGGCGCGGGTTGCAACGCCAGCTACGACCCGAACGACAACGACATCGACTGGTCGTTCAACCTCCCGGCGCACGCCACCGGCTCGGTCACCTTCTCCGTGACGGTCAACGACAACGCACCCGACAACGCGGTTATCGACAACGTGGCGACGATCACCAACAACGACCACAAGATCCCGTCCAACCACGTCCGTCACCTGGTGTTCGTCCCGAACGGCGACATCAACCTCACCAAGTCCGTCGACCCGGGCAAGGCCAAGGCCGGCACTGTCCTGACCTACACGCTGACTGCGGCCGCGAGCGGCAACATCACGCAGCACAACGTGGTTGTCACCGACGTGGTGCCGGATGGCACGTCGTTCGACTCCGCCGACTGCGCAAGCCCGTGCACCGCGTCATACGACAACGGCACCGGCACGGTCAGCTGGCAGCTGGGCGACATGAGCCCCGGTGACAGCCAGGCGGTGACCTTCAAGGTCACGGTCAACGGCCCGGACGCGAACGGCACGATGCCGGCCTCGATCCCGAACGTCGGCCACGTCAAGTCGACCGAGACGCCGAAGACCCCGTCCAACCGTGTGGTCGTCCCGATCACCCAGGTCCTGGGCATCAAGGTCACCAAGACGGTGCCGCCGGCGACCACCCTGCCGTTCACCGGTATCCCGGTGCTGCAGGACCTGCTCCTCGCGATGGTCCTGGTGGGTGCTGGTGTCACCCTCCTCACCTGGCCGCGGATCCAGCAGCGTCGGACGGTCTGACGACAATGTCCTACAACGCCGACATGCACGCTCCGACCCGGTGGAGGCTGCGCGCAGCCTCCATCGGAACCGGGGCCCTGTTCCTGGGGCTCGGTGGGGCAGCTGCCATCATCTGGGCACCATCCGCGATGGCCGCAACGCCACCGGCTCCCGCTCCGGCTCCCCCGGCTCCGAAGCCGGCTCCGCTGACTCCCGAGGAGAAGGCCGCGCAGGACGCTGCGAAGCAGGCAGCGGACGCCGCAGCCAAGGCCGCGCAGCAGGAAGCAGACGCTGCGAAGAAGGCAGCCGACCAGGCTGCCGCTGACGCGAAGAAGGCAGCGGACCTCGCGGCGCAGCAGGCCAAGCAGGCCGCCGACCAGCAGGCCAAGGATGCCAAGGCTGCTGCGGACGCAGCCGCTAAGGCAGCGCAGCAGGCCAAGGGCACGCCCGACGCAGCCGACGCCCAGCAAGCCGCCGCAGACGCAAAGGCAGCTGCGGACGCAGCTGCCAAACAGGCTCAGCAGGACAAGGCCGCTGCCGACCAGGCCGCCAAGGACAAGAAAGCGACCATCGACCAGCAGCTCAAGGACACCAAGGACGCCCTCGACCAGTCGGTCAAGGACGCCAAGGCCGGCAAGGGGACGCAGGACACGCCGTCGACCCCGGGTAGCGGCAGCGTCGGCAGCAACGCCGGAGGCAACTCAGGCGGCGTGGTCGACCTCCCGCCGACCAGCAACGGCAACCCCCCACCGTGGGCCGGCGGTGGCTCCGACACGTCGAACCCGGGCCAGGGCAACGGCGGCAGCAACGCTGGCGGCAACGGCAACGGCAACGGCGGAAGCGCCGCTGGCGGCACCGGGAACAACGGCAACCACGGCCAGGGCAACCAAGGCAATGGCAAGGGCAACGGCGGCGCCGTTGGCGGCACCGTCGGCCAGGTCCTGGGCAACCTCGGTAACAACGGCCACCACGGTCAGGGGAACCAGGGCAACGGGAACGGCAATGGCGGTCCGGTGTCGGTCGTGTTCAACGACGCCACCCCGCCGGGGCTGTCCAACGCCGGCGACGGGTCCATCCCGGGCCTCGTGACGTCCGTGACGACCTCGACGACGGCGTTGCCGATCAGCGACCTGTTCCTGGCACCGCCGTCCTCGGCCCCTGGTCAGTCCTTCACGCGGATCGAGACGCACGTGCTCGGCGAGAAGGTCGTCGCGCAGGGTTCGTGGACACCCGCCGCGGCCCCGTCTGCCGCGCAGATCGTCAGGTCGTTCGACAAGAACACGACATCGCAGCGGGTCAAGGCTCGGCCGGAGAAGTTCACCGGCACGGCTGCCGGCAGTTCGGCGAGCTGGACCAAGCAGGGCAACGCAATTCCGTTGCTGATGCTGCTGCTCTTGGTCGAAATGCTGATCCTCGGCCGGCGGTTCGGCGGCAAGGTCCGTCGTACCAAGGTCGCGAAGCACACTCCGAGCGTGCACACCGGCCCGGTGCAGGCCAGTTGGGCCTGATCGACCGCTAGACCTGCACGACCCTGTGGCCCGTTGGAGCGACCCAACGGGCCACAGTCATTCAGAACCCAGCGGGATGAGGGTGTCTTTGTCGCGGAGGACCTGGGCGAGGATGCCGTTGACGAAGCCAGCGGACTCGTCGGTCGACAGCGACTTCGCGAGCTCTACGGCTTCGTCGATCGCCACTGCCGGTGGCGTGTCACAGCAGAGCAGCTCGAACACCCCGAGCCGCAGCGTCGAGCGGTCCACGGCCGGCATTCGCTCGAGCGGCCAGTCCTGCGCGGCGTACTGGCGGATGACGTCGTCGATGCGACCCCGATGCGCGGCGACGCCTTCGACCAGCTCACGCGCATAAGGCTGCACCGGCGGATCACTACGCTCCGCCCACGCAGCGAGCGTGACCGACAACTCATCGCCGCGGACGTCGCTCTCAAAGAGGATGTCGAGAGCTCGCTTACGAGCCTTGCTACGAGCGGCCATGGTCCTTTGTCTCGCGCGGGATTGTGGGCGAAGCGAGCAATCTCGGGCGAATCAGTTGACGCGGCCGAGGTAGCGGCCGTCGCGCGTGTCGACCTTGACCTTCTCGCCCTGCGTGATGAACAGGGGCACCTGGACGGTCGCGCCGGTCTCGAGTGTTGCCGGCTTGGTCCCACCGGTTGAGCGGTCGCCCTGCACACCCGGCTCGGTGTAGGTGATCGTGAGCTCGACGGAGGCGGGCAGTTCGACATACAAGACGTTGCCGTCGTGACGCGCCACCGTGGCGGTCATGTTCTCGAGCAAGTAGCTCTTGGCGTCGCCGACCGCATCCGCCGACACATGGATCTGGTCGTAGGTCGCGTTGTCCATGAAGATGTAGTCGGCGCCGTCCTGGTAGAGGTATTGCATCTCGCTCTTGTCGACCGTCGCCACGTCGACCTTGGTGCCGGCGTTGAACGTCCGCTCGACGACCTGGCCGGTGAGGACGTTCTTGAGCTTGGTCCGGACGAATGCGCCACCCTTGCCGGGCTTGACGTGCTGGAACTCGACGACATTCCAGAGCACGCCGTCCAGGTCGAGCGTCATGCCGTTCTTCAAGTCGTTGGTCGTGGCCACTGCCGTCCTGCTCCTACCGCACTAGTCGAACGCTGCCTACAAAGAGATGAGCTCACGTGGCGACGAGGTGAGGGGCTCGGCGCCGGCTGCGCCGACGAGGACGGTGTCCTCGATGCGGACTCCCCCGCGGCCCGGCAAATAGATCCCCGGCTCCACGGTCACCGCGACGCGATCGACGAGTCTAGCCGCCGTCGATCCAGGGACGAGGAACGGCGATTCGTGGATCTCCAAGCCGACGCCGTGCCCGAGCCCGTGCGCGACCTCGTGGCCGGCCTGCTCGATCCGGACGCGTACGGCGGTGTCGAGCTCCACCGGGAGGGCGCCCGGCAGCACCTGGGCCCGCGCTTCTTCCTGTATGACGCGCACCAGCTCGTGCAGGTCGCGCTGCCAGTCGGCCGGCGGCCCGCAGACGACGGTCCGCGTCATGTCGGCGTGGTAGCCCTCGACAGCGGCCCCGAAGTCGAGCTTCACGAAGTCGCCTTGGCGGAGCTCGGTGCCGGTGGGACGGTGATGGGGTCGGGCGCTGTTGGGACCGAAGGCGACGATGCTGTCGAACGCAGGTTCGGCGCCGCGCGCGTGCATGAGCCGCCGCATCTCCCAGGCAATGGTTGACTCGTCGACGCCGGGCCGGAGTAGTTCGAGGACAGCCGTGAAGACCTCGTCGGTGATGGTACAGGCGGCGGAGAGAAGCTCGATCTCGTCGTCGTCCTTGACCGCGCGGAGGCGTTCGACCACCTGGTTGGCGTCGCAGAACTCCACCCGGCCATCGGCCGCCTCGAACAAGGGCTGGAACTGGGCCAGAGTCACGTGGTGGTGCTCGATCGCGACCTGTCGTGTGCCGGCGCCTGATTCGGCGACCCGTTCGATCAACGCCGAAGCGACCGACCGAGTCACGAGAATGTCGACGTCGGGGCATTGCCCGGCGGCTTGCGTGGCGTATCGGCCGTCTGTCGCGAGGACTGTCGCTCCGTCTCGCGCCACGAGCACGGCGCCGTTGGACCCGGTGAAGCCGGTGAGGTAGCGCACGTTCACCAGACCGGTGATGAGAAAAAACTCGACACCAGGTGGCAAAAGCGCGGCGAGAGCCTGCGTGCGCGCCATCATTGCCTAACTCGCGCTGCTCCGAACGGGTGGCCGACCTCAAGCGATTCCCGTTGCACCGCCGATACACCCCTGACGTTTCGCGTCATACCGGCCCCTCCTGTCTACCTCTGGAGTGAATCGTGGCATCTGCGTCGATCCGCCGCGCAGCCTCGCTCATTGCTATATCCACACTCGCTGCCACCGCGGCGTTCGTAGGGTCGGCGTCAGCCGCAACCACGCCCGCGGACCCCATCATCAAGCAGGCGCCGCCGACGCTCGTCGCGCCGGACAACAACACGACGACCCCGGTCAAGGATGTCGTGCTGCAGTGGACAAAGGTGCGCTACGCCACGCAGTACGAGGTGCAGCTGAGTCCGAACGGTGACTGGACGAACAACACGATCGACTTGCCCAACTCCGGGTTGACGGTCGCTACGACATACGAGGTACCGCTTTCGCTGCCGCATGACGAGTACTACTGGCGCGTGCGCGGTGTCGACGCCAACGGTCACACGGGCTGGTCTGTCGAGCGACAGTTCCTCCATGACTGGGCGGTGCACCTCCCGATCCTGAAGCAACCGACCACTGCCGATCCGAGCATCGCCTGGGCGCCAGTCCCGGAAGCGTCGCTCTACCGAGTACGCATCAGTAACGACCCCACGTTCCCGCCACCGGACGTCGACGAACAGACCAAGATTTGCTGGACGGCAGGCACGTCGTACACACCGTACGAGCTGCTGAGTGCCTCGAAGGAAGCGATCCTTTCGGAGGACTTCTGCAACACCGGGTTCGAGCCAGTCAACAACGGGACCTACTACTACGAGGTCGTTGCTTTCGACGACTCGACCGCCAAGGCCATCAAGGCGGAAAACGCTCCAGACACCGCCTTTGAGTGCGGCGAAGCGCAACCGGAGTGCGACGCCTTGTCAGTCGGAGCTCTCGGATCCTTCGTCTGGCAGCAGCCGTCAGCGGCGGCTAACCCGCCTGCTGGCTCGGTCACCGGATTGGCCGCGACGTGGCACGTCGGCTCTCTGCCAGGAACCGCTTGTGATGTCACCGCCACGTGCCCGACCACACCCTCCTTCTCGTGGAACTCGGTGTCAGGCGCGAACTACTACCGCGTCGGCGTCTTCCGCGACCCGTATGCCACCAACGTCTATCGCGTGTATGGCACCCAGTGGCCTTCGTTGACGGCGCGCGAGGCCTATCAGGACGCGCAGGCAGGGCATGCGTACTACTGGGATGTCGCGGCCTACACGTGTACAGACGTGACCGACGAAACCATTCTCACCTGCCCTGCGGACCCCAAGAAACGGAAGATGACGTTTATTGGGCTCAGCTCGATTGCCAGTTTCGCGAAGCGGACTGACGCGCCGGTCCTCCAGTCGCCCAGCGACGGTGCGACCGTGAAGACCCCCACGATCACCTTCCGGTGGGCTGACTACATGAACAGCGGCAACCAGGGAGCGCTGGAGGCGGCCAACTACCACCTCCAGATCTCGACGACAAAGTCGTTCGACAAGACCGTGACGGACATCGACACGGTGGACATGACCCAGTGGACCGACCCCAACGAGACGCTGAAGAATGGCGTCTACTTCTGGCGGCTGCAGGCAGTGGACGAGAGCGGCAACCAGCTGACGTGGAGCGACCCGCGCGAGTTCACTTTTGACGGCGCGCCTCCTCAGTTCACGCTCACCACGAAGGACGGGCTTGCCGTCAGTCGGAACCTGCAGATGAAGGCATCCGAGACCGACATCGTCGGCACCGTGAACTCGCGGACCGTGCAGGTGATCGGCGTCGCGAGCAAGAAGGCGGTTGCCGGACAGTGGGACAGCAATGGCGCGGGGACATGGACGTTCAATCCGACGGGCCTGCTCGTGCCGGGCGAGAGCTATGCACTCCGGGTCAGCGGACTGCGTGACCAAGCCGGGAACGCCGCCATCGCCACCAACACCACGGTGCGCACCGCCACGTTCGTCGATGACCGCAACAGGGCCGTGAGCTACTCCTCCAAGTGGTCGCGGGCATCCTCGAGCAACGCGAAGCGGGGAACGTACTCGGCCGGCAGCGGCGGCGCCGCGACGATGACAGTCGTCGGCAACAAGATCTCGCTTTACGGCTGCAAGGGCCCGAGCTTCGGCACGGCAGTCGTGAGCATCGACGGCAAGCGGCAGGCGACGGTGCACGAGCACCAGGGCTTCACCGAGTGCGGCCTGTTGATCTGGACCGGTCCGGTGTCGTCGACGCGGACGCACACCCTGTCCTTCGCGCAGTCGTCCGGCAGCGTCGCCTTCGACGCGGTGACGCTCGGCTAACCGCGGCCTGCGCCATCCAGGCGCGCCGCCAGGGCACGCAACGCGAGGCGGTAGGAGTCCACGCCGAACCCGGCAACGATTCCTACCGCCTTCGCGGCTGTATAGGACGTATGCCGGAACTCCTCCCGCCCGAGCGGGTTGGACAGGTGCACCTCGACGTACGGGATCGCAAGCGCAGCCGCTGCGTCGCGCACCGCGACGCTTGTATGCGTCCAGGCCGCCGGGTTGAGGATCAGGGCGTCCGGACCGCCGGCGTCGGCGCTCTCGTGCAGCCAGGACAAGTATGTTGCCTCGTCGTCGGTCTGCCGCACCTCGACGTCGAGGCCTAGGGCGGCACCGGTCGTCGTACAGGCCTCGACCACGTCGTCATGTGTTGTCGTGCCATAGATCTCCGGCTCACGTGTGCCCAGTCGGCCGAGGTTGGGACCGTTGAGGACAAGGACCCTGGTCATTCGGCCACCTCGGCGAACGCTTGCACCAACACTGCATCGTCGGGTGCTTCGACAATGGCCGGCTTGGCCAGAGCGTCGAGCGCGACAAATCGCAGCTTTCCGGCTCGCGCCTTCTTGTCGTGGCGCATGGCTTCGTGCAGCCCAGGCCACGCATCGTGGCGGTAGTGCGTGGGCAGGCCGATCCCTTGAAGGATCTTCCGATGCCGGGTGACTGTCGGGTCATCGAGGCCGCGCGTGAGTTTCGACAGCCCGGCAGCAAACACGAGCCCGATGCTGACCGCATGCCCATGCGGCATGCCGTAGTCCTCGACGCGCTCGATCGCATGGCCAAGCGTGTGGCCGTAGTTCAGCGACTCACGCGGACCGGCTTCGCGAAGGTCAGCGCTGACTACGGCTGCCTTGACCGCGATGGATCGTTCGACGAGCTCGCGAGTGTGTGGTCCGCCCGGCGTTTGTGCACCTGCAAGGTCTTGCTCGACGAGCTCGAGGATCGTCGGGTCCGCGATGAACCCGGCCTTGATGACTTCGGCCATCCCGTTGACCCACTCGGCATCCGGAAGCGTTGCCACGGTTGCCAGGTCGACGATGACGCCTGCGGGCGGATGGAACGCACCGACCAGGTTCTTGCCGGCCTTGGTGTTGATCGCCGTTTTGCCGCCGACCGCGGCGTCGACCATCCCTAACAACGTGGTCGGGACGTGTACGACGTCAACCCCGCGCAACCAGGTCGCGGCGACAAAGCCTGCGACGTCGGTCGTCGCGCCGCCGCCAACGGCGACGACAGAATCGGTGCGATCGATGCCGGCCACGGCAAGCTCATCCCAGAGAAATTGAGCAGTAGCAAGCGATTTCGCCTGTTCACCTTCGGGGACAGCGATCTCGACGACATGCCTTGATGCGGCGGTGAGCGCGGCGACAACGGGCCGTGCAATGGCGGCGAGAGTGTCGGGGCGAATGACCGCGACGGTCGTGGACTTCTCGACCAACGGCGGGATGCGATCAGCGAGATGAGAGCCGACGAGGACGTCATACGGATGGTCGCCGTTGACGCGGATCGACGTGAGCTGGCCGGACGGCGAAGTCATGCGTTCGTGGCTCCCGGCTCCAGCAACGCCTCGATCTCCTTCGCCACCATCTCCGGCTCATGGTCGTCGGTCATGACGATGGTGGTTGCGACCGCTTCGTAGTGCGGCCGTCGCTCCTCCATCAATCGCTTGAGCTCTGCACGCGGATTGAGGATGAGCAGTGGCCGGCTCTGTGCGAAACCGACCCGTTGCGCCGCGGCGGCTAGTCCGACATCGAGGAAGACGACACGATGGCCGGCGAGTTGCTCGCGCACAGCAGGGTTGACGACCGCGCCCCCACCCAGTGCCAGCACACCATCGTGTTCGTTGAGGGCGGTCCGCACTGCGACGACTTCGAGCTCGCGGAAGTACGGCTCGCCGTCTTCGATGAAGATGTCGCTGATCGTCTTGCCGGTGGTCGCTTCGATGTCGGCATCGGTGTCGCGGAACTCGACGCCACGATGCTCGGCGACAAGACGTCCGACGGTGGACTTGCCGGATCCCGGTGGCCCGACAAGCACGACGAGCGGCGCACTCACCCGGGGTCCCCGCCGAGTTCTGAGCGAAGCGAGGAACTTTGTGGGGTGGACCGGATCGCCAAAGCTTTGAGGTAAGCCTCGAGGTTGCGACGGGTCTCCTCTACCGAGTCGCCACCGAACTTCTCGAGCATCGCGTCGGCGAGCACGAGCGCGACCATTGCCTCCGCGACGACGCCTGCCGCGGGCACCGCGCAGACGTCCGACCGCTGGTTGATCGCCTTCGCCGGCTCGCCGGTCGCGACGTCGATCGTGTCGAGCGCACGCGGCACGGTCGAAATCGGCTTCATGGCCGCGCGTACGCGCAGCACTTCACCCGTACTCATCCCGCCCTCGGTGCCACCGGACCGGCCGGTGCGACGTCGTACGCCTTCCGGTGTTGCCTCGATCTCGTCGTGCGCGACGCTCCCCCGTCGACGTGCCGTCTCGAAACCGTCGCCGACCTCGACACCCTTGATCGCCTGGATACCCATCAGCGCTGCGGCAAGCCGGGCATCGAGACGTCGATCCCAGTGGACGTGACTGCCGAGCCCGGGCGGTAGGCCGTGCACCACAACCTCGACGAGGCCCCCGAGGGTGTCGCCGTCTTTGCGCGCCTCGTCGATCTCCGCGACCATCGCTGCGCTGCCTTCGGGTTCGGCCGCGCGCACCGGATCGGCGTCGATGGCATCCAGATCGTCAGGACCCGGTATGACGCCGGCCAGGGCGTGCGCGGCGCCGATCGACACGACGTGGCTCAGGACACGGACGCCACCAACCTGGTCGAGGAATGCCTTAGCGACGGTACCGAGCGCGACTCGAGCAGCGGTTTCCCGGGCGCTCGCGCGTTCGAGCACGGGCCGAGCGTCGTCGAAGCCGTATTTCTGCATGCCGACGAGATCGGCGTGACCGGGACGCGGCCGCGTGAGTGCCTCCGCGCGCCCGAGTTCTGCGAGCTCCGCTGCGTCGACCGGGTCGGCCGACATGACCTTCTCCCACTTCGGCCATTCGCTGTTGCCGACGCGGACGGCTACGGGTGCGCCGATGGTGACACCGTGCCGGATGCCACCGACGATCTCGACCTCGTCGGCCTCGAACTTCATGCGCGCGCCACGGCCGTGTCCGGCGCGGCGGCGGGCGAGCTCATGGACGATGTCAGCGCTGGTGACGTGGACGCCGGCGGGGACCCCCTCGACGATCGCGACGAGGGCAGGGCCGTGGGACTCCCCTGCGGTCAGCCAGCGCAACATAGGTCCCATTGTGCCGGTAGGGCACCAAGAACTCGGTGAGCCGGACACGCGAAAGGCCCCGTCCCCAGTACGGGGGCGGGGCCGTTCGCTGCGAGTGAGGTAGTGGCTAGCTGACGTAGTGCCGGTTGTTGAAGCCCTTGCCGAGGTCAAACGGGGTGCCGTCACCGATCTGCACCGTCGTGGTCCCGTTCTGAATGCTCAGGAGCGAGAACACGTTGGCGAAGACCGTCCGCAGGCTCTTCGGCGCGGCGACGTTCGAGAAGGTGACTTCCTTCGACCGCTTGCCGTTGGAGTAGCCGACCACGAAGGTTGCCGACTGGGTGCCGTTCACGTGCACGAGTGCCACCCAGACGGGCGCGTAGCCCGCCGGAACGACACCGCCGCCGGCGTTCGACGGGCCGGACGTCGGGGTCCCGGTGGTTGTCGGCACCGTGACGACCGGAGCCGGGTTCACCGGGTTGACGGGTGTGACCGGGGTGCCAGTGCCACCGCCCAGGGTCACGTCCGCAGGCGCGACATACAGGGGCTTGAACGGGTCCCGGCCGACGGCACCTGCGAACGGCTTCGGCAGCTTGATCGCCTTCGGCGCGCTCGCAGCCGTACCGCTCTGAGCCGTCGTGCTGCTCGCCGGCGGGACGATGTGCGGCGGAAGTGCGGTGTTGTCGCTGCTACCGCCGCCCTTGAGCATGAAGAAGGCGGCAACGAGAACCACCAGAACCGCGACGACAGCGCCGACGAGTGCGAGCTTGCGGCGGTTGTCGTCTCCTTCCGTGTCAGTACCGAGGTCGAGCGGGGACGTCGACGTGGCCCGAGGGTCCGCGACGGCAACGCCGCCGAATGACGAGTGCTGCTCTGTCATGACGACCTGCTCCTACTGTGCCGGGGTGGCGGCCGGGGCGGTGCTCGCCGTAGTGGACGGTGCGGTGGTGGTGCCGGTGGTCGTCGGCGTCTGCGGCGTGGTCGCGGGAGCTGCGGTGTCCGGCGACATAAACACGACCGCCTGCATCTGGGCCACCAACGCGCCCGGAATGGCGCTGGTCGGGTCTGAGCTCGTCGCGCCCGTCGTCGTGTTCGTCGACGAGCCCCCGTTGTTGTTCGGGCTGATCGTGAAGCCGGTGTTCATCATCGCGCGGGTCAGGTGCTCGACCGTGCGGAAGAAGCTCTCAATGTTGAAGTAGGAGCCGCTCACCTGCACGGCGATCGGGATCTGTGCGAGAGGAGAGGTCACCGCGGGTGCGCCTGTCGTCGGCGTTGTCGGCGTCGTCGCCACCGGGGCGGCCGCGGACACCACTGTCGGCTGCGACGGGGCCAGCGAGACGAGCGTCACACCGGCGTCATGCGCCGCCGCCGAGAGCGAGCGGATCAGCGCCGGAAGCGCCGGGTTGTCGGGGATCTGGCGAGCGATCTTGTCGAGCTTGCTCTGCTGCGCCGCCAGGCCCTTCTGCTGCTCCTTGAGCTGCTGCACCTGGCCTTCAACCGTTGCAGTCGCTGCCTGCACGCTTTGAGCCTGCGTGCGCAAGTCCTTAGCGTGCGCGCGCTGTGGCGACACCAAGAGGAACCAGCCGGCAGCCAGCACTCCGACCACGCCAAGCGCGGTCAGGAGCGACCACTGTCGCATCTTTTCCATGTCAGCTCCCCGCCGGCTTCGTGTAGCGGCCGGACTTGGCGTCGTCAGTCAGCACGACGGACGAGGTGTAGTTGACGACCTTGCGGTGTCCGATCAATCCGCGGGTCGAGTTGCTGAAGTAAGCATCGGCAAAGCCCTTTTCCTTGGCCAGCATGTCCAGCCAAGTCGCCACATCGTCGTGGCTGAACGCGACGCCACCGAAGGTGATGGTGCCGATGCCGGTTGTGCTCAGCACGCCCGACGGCGGCACTGCTGCCGGAGTGGCGCTGAATCCGGTGTTGGACTCAGTCGCGTTGAGGTTGGTCAGCCAGACGTTGTCCGGGACACGCAACGACAGGTCGGAGAGGTAGGTCGACCAGTCGATCTCCTGCCCCATCGCCTGCTGCAGCATCGCCTGCTTGGCGGCGACCTGCGCGTAGACAGCGGAGACGCTGCTCAGACTGGCGAGCTCTTGCTGAGCCGCTGCCTGCTGAGCCTGCGCGCTCTGCAAGTCGCTCTGTGCGCTGCTGACGTCACTCTTGCCGTGGACGTACAGGAAGCCGACGATGGCGAGTGCACCGACAACTGCGGCGCCCATCGCGAGCTGGAACCGGCGGAACTTCGCGGCCTCCGCGATCTCCGTCGGCAACAGGTTGACCCGCGGCATCGTCGTCGAGACGCCGACGCTGGTCACCTGGTTCACATCTGGCGTGGTCATGAAGCCACTCCCATGGCGAGGCCGACCGGCACGGTCACCAGCGGCTCAACGAACGTCAGTTGCTCGGGCGTGAGGCCCGTCTTGCCCACCCGGACCGACGACAGCGGCGCTGCCGGCTCGACCGAGAGGCGAGTTGCGAGGGCCAGCCGCTGCATAAGGCCGCCGAGACGCGCACCACCGCCGGAGACGACGATGCGGCGCAACGGCACCGAACCGGACTGAGCCAGGTAGTAGTCGAGCGATCCGCGGATCTCCTCGACGAAGGTGTGACCGGCCGACTCGATGACGCGCGCGGCCGGGTGGTCGCTCGTCGCCATGCCGGGAGTTGGGCCAAGCGAGCCTTGCTGCTTCATGTCCTCGGCGTCACTGAACGGAACACCCATGCGCTCCGCGACCGCCTCGGTGACGTTGTCGCCACCCATCAGCAGCACGCGGACGAAGCGGGGAACACCGTTTTGGTGAACGACGATGTTGGTCACCTTGCTGCCGACGTCGACGAGCGCCTCTGCGTCGCTCATCGATGCGACCCCGAAGCTCTCGGAGCTTGCGAGCGAGCGAAGCACTGCGAACGGCGTGAGGTCGACCTGGTTGGCAGTGAGGCCCGCCTTGGTGACGGCCTCGAGCAACGTCGTGACCATGTCGCGCGCTGCGGCGACGAGAAGCACGCGCAGCATCCGGCGGCCGTTGTCGTTGATCTCCTCGATCGGGTGGAAGTCGAGGATCGCCTGCTCCACCGGCATAGGGATGAAGTCCTGCACCTGGAAGGCGAGCGAACTGCGCAGCTCGTCGAGCGGCAGCCACGGCAGGTCAACCTGACGCACGATCACCTTCTGGTTGGCAACACCAAGCACGACCTTCTTCGACCCGAACTTCACGGTCTTCCAAAGGTGCTTGATGGCCTCGGCGACGGCGTCGACGTCAACGACCTCTCCGTCACGAACTGCGCCGGGCGGCAATGCCACCTGGCCGAAGCGCTCCAACGTTGCGCCGTGCTTGCCGAGTGACAGCTCGGCCGCTCGCACACCAGATGTCCCGATGTCGAGGCCCACGGACGTTCGTCCAGCCACTGGTCCTTCGCCTGCCTTCCGCGCAGTTCCGCAAGCGGTGCCCGGGCCACGTTGGCCGGTGGGCGGTGTCAGATAGGGGTGTCGGCGCTCACAGAGGCCGCCTTGAGCAAAACGGGCTGTTTCGTTGCGCCGACTGGCCTACCGGACCCTCCAACCGGGGGTCAGCCGAGTGGGTGGTGGCTAGGCGCCCAAGAGCGACGTGTAGGCGTGGGCAAGCTGCGAGCCGGCGAAGACGCCGGTGAACGCGCCCAGCAGCATGAAGGGCCCGAACGGCACCTTCGTCTTGCGCCCTCCCCCGGCGAACAGGATCACGCCGATCCCGACCAGACCGCCGTAGACAAAGGCAGTGAACGCGCCCACGGCCAGGGCTCCCCAGCTGAGCCAGGCGAGGTACAAGCCGAGGACGCCTGACAGCTTGACGTCGCCGAGGCCCATGCCGGCCGGGTAGAAGAACCACAGCAGGGCGTAGAAGGCGAACAGGATCGCCATACCGAGCAAAGCCCGGAAAAAGTCGTGGGCCCCGTGCTCGTGGATGCCGATTGCCAGCAGGGCGATGCCCACGGGGTATGACGGGAGCGTGAGAACGTCCGGCAGGCGCTTGACGTCGAGATCGATGAGGGCAAGGGCGACGCCGACCGCGGCCAGATACAGATAGGCCGGCAGGACCGAGTCGGCCCCGAACTTGAGCGCTAGCCCCGCGAACAGGAGCGCGGTGCCGAGCTCGACAGCCGGATATCGCGTAGCGATGGGCCCGCCGCAGTAGCGGCATCTCCCCCGCAGCACCATCCACGACAGCAGTGGGATGTTGTCCAGCGCCGCGAGCTGGTGGTCGCAGTGCGGGCAGTGCGACGGGGGGCGTACGACGGACTCGCCCCGAGGCACCCGCCAGATGACGACGTTGAGGAATGAGCCGATGGCAAGCCCGAGCACGCCGCTGAAGGCCGCAATCACCGCCGTCACGTTGCGCAGGCTAACTGGCTGAGAGCGGCGACACGGTCGATCATGGCCGTGTCGCCGCTACAGATCAGCCGACGAGCGAGCCGCCGCTAGGGCCGGTCGTGGTGACTGGGCACCCCGTGCTGCCCTTGGGCTGCAAGCCGCCGCCCTGACTGTCGTAGTACCAGGTGCCGTTGCCGGCCGAATGCACTGCTGACAAGCAGTAGCCGGTGAGTCCGTCGATGTGCTCGATGGTGAGCGTCACGCCGCTTGAGACTCCTACCTTCGGCTCCTTTGTCTGGAGCTCGGTCATCGATCCGTAGCTGTTGAAGTCGTTGAGATAGATCTCTTCGAAGCTGGACAGGTTCCTGAGGTCGCTCTTCGCCGCAGCGTCGTAGCCCTTCTTTCGCTGGTTCAAGAAGATCGGGATCGCAATCGTCGCAAGAATGCCGATGATGATGATGACGACCAAGAGCTCGATAAGAGTGAAGCCCGGGTCCCGCTCCTCTTGCCGTTCTAGTCCGATTGCCATGTCTCGCCCCCTTTCTGTTACACGAGAAATCGGCTCTGGAAATTGCCCACTTGAACGAGCGAGGCCCGCGGCGACGCCGCGGGCCTCAACTCGTGAGCAGTTAAGCGACTAGCACTTGTAGACGCCGGTCTGCGGCGAGCCGGTGCTGTTCAAGCACCACTTGTTGCCGCTGTTGGCGGTGTTGTCCGCCTGCAGCGTGTAGCTGGTGTTGCCGACCGCGGTCACCGTGATGGTGCCGCTGTTGGCCGACTGCTTGAAGTCGTAGCCCGGCGCCTGCAGCTGAGCAAGCGTGGTGGCGTATGCCGACGGGTTGTCGGTCAGGTAGGTCTCTTCCAACGTGGCCAGGTTGCGCAGGTCAGCCTTGGACTGCGCGTCGTAGCCCTTCTTGCGCTGGTTGAGGAAGACCGGGATCGCGATCGCGGCGAGGATGCCGATGATGATGATCACGACGAGGAGCTCGATCAGGGTGAAGCCACCCTCGCGCTCCTCCTTGGCGTTGCGGATCCGAGCGAGCATTGCGTGTCCTCCGATGATGAGTGCGGGTGAGTCGCGCGTCGTGGGTTCCGGCAGCGCGGCGCCTCTTGTGGAGGAGCCGGCCGAGGTAGCTGGGCTGACCCGGTTGGGTCCCCTGGCTTTGCGGCCCCGCCTTGCGACGGGTGTGCCCTTTACTTGGCCGTGCGGCTCGTTGACCCCACAATGATCGGTTGCGTGGACCAGCCACTTGAGGCCCAGAATGACTACTTCTGCTAGTCATACCAAGGCGAACAACGAAAGAAGGCCCGGGCATCGCCCGGGCCTTCTTCGAGTGGAGTAACTAGATCAGCACTTGTAGACGCCGACCTGGGTGCCGTTGCTGTCCAGGCACCAGGTGTTGCCGGAGTCGGTGTTGACGGCCTTGAGGGAGTAGCTGGTGTTGCCGACCGCGGTCACCGTGATGGTGCCGCTGTTGGCCGACTGCTTGAAGTCGTAACCCGGCGCCTGCAGCTGCGTAAGCGTCGTGGCGTAACCCGACGGGTTGTCGGTCAGGTAGGTCTCTTCCAACGTGGCCAGGTTGCGCAGGTCAGCCTTGGACTGCGCGTCGTAGCCCTTCTTGCGCTGGTTGAGGAAGACGGGGATCGCGATCGCGGCGAGGATGCCGATGATGATGATCACGACGAGGAGCTCGATCAGGGTGAAGCCACCCTCGCGCTCCTCCTTGGCCTTACGGATCCGAGCGAGCATTGCAGTTCCTCCTGTGGACGCTTAGCCGCGCTGCGTGGGCATTCGTTCGCGGCGCCTCTTGTGGAGGAGCCGGCCGAGGTAGCTGGGCTGACCCGGGTGGGTCCCCTGGCTTTGCGGCCCCGCCTTGCGGCGGGTGTGCCTTTTGCTTGGCCGTGCGGCTTGGCTATTGACAGTGATGGATTCGGCGTATCCGGGCGGTGCCTTGAGATGAATTTCGGAGCAACTGGCGTTAGGCCGAACGCCGCATACCGGCGCCGGGGCAACGGCATCCCCCTTGCAAAACAAGGGGCCCGGACCAGTAGGTCCGAGCCCCTTGTTGTGATCTGTCAGACGACTAGCACTTGTAGACGCCGACCTGCGTGCCGTTGCTGTCCAAGCACCAGGTGTTGCCGGAGTCGGTGTTGACGGCCTTCAGGGAGTAGCTGGAGTTGCCGGTCGCGGTCACGGTGATCGTGCCGCTGTTGGCCGACTTCTTGAAGTCGTAGCCCGGCGCCTGCAGCTGGGTCAGCGTCGTGGCGTAACCCGACGGGTTGTCAGTCAGGTAGGTCTCTTCCAGCGTGGCGAGGTTGCGCAGGTCAGCCTTGGACTGCGCGTCGTAGCCCTTCTTGCGCTGGTTGAGGAAGACGGGGATGGCGATCGCGGCGAGGATGCCGATGATGATGATGACGACCAGGAGCTCGATGAGGGTGAAGCCGCCCTCTCGCTCCTCACGGGCCTTACGAATGCGAGCGAGCATTGCAATACCTCCGGATGAGTGTCGCTTAGGCGGGTCGCCGTCGCGATGATGACAACAGGGATATCGGTTTCTGGAGCCGCCACTTGAGGGCCATTTCGTGGTCCGTTTGGACCAATGCGGCGGCAGGGAGTTAGTTGCCGAGCTCCTGGTAGTCAATGACTTTCACGCTGCCACCGCCGAAACCGAATGCGTTCTTGACGATCGGGTCGTAGGTGAAGCTGAAGTTGTTGCAGTTATGAAGATCTGCGCCCACTTGAGAGCCGTAGATCTTCATGAGGTTCTTCGGATCGAAGTTGTGCCAGTGCTGGTTCTGCGGCGTGCTGGTCTGTGTCGTCGCGTTCCACAACGCCGAATAGACAAGCCCCCGGATATAGACCGGCGCTGCCTTCAGCGGCTCGTATGTCGACGATGAGCTCCAGGGAGAGTCGGTGTCGTAGTCGTTACTGCTGATCTGACCGCCGGCAGCGACGATGCCCGGCTGAGTCGCCGGTTTCAACAGACCGGTCGAGTTGTTCGTGTCGATCCAGGCAGGCGTCTTGCTGACGGAGTTGTACGGATGCACGATGCCGTTGTAGTTCTCGTCCCCCCCGATGACGACGAGGCCGGACGAGAGCGTGAGACTGCCGGAATCAACGACAAGTGCACCTTGCACCAGGATGATCGGGGCACCGCCACCGGTCATGCCGGTTGCTGTCTGCACGTTCTTGAGAACCGTGCCGTAGTCGAGTGACAAGCCGCCGCCGCTGATGTCGAAGTCACCCTTGAGCAGGATGACGTCCGGGAATTGGCTGCACGGTGGGGTGCTGCAGCTCCATGCCGTGAGGTTGCCATTGCTGTCTGCGTTGTAGAAGTTGCTCGTGGTCGTCGTCGCCCAAGTGAGAAACGATGACGGCGACGTGAAGTGGTTCGTTCCTGTCGGCGTGCTCGGGTTGTTGGTTTCGCCCGATGCCTTTCCGCCGTACACCGTCGCCAGGTCGATCGACGGGAACGGGATGACAGGTGGTGCGTAGCCGGACTGCACGGTCACGCTGCCCTGCACCTGGCCGCCGGTGGGACTGCTCTTGTTGCAAGAAGTCGCGCAGTTGACGTTCGAGCTGCCGGTGAGCACCGACCCGTTGATGGTGCCGCCGTCGAGCACCTGGCCGGTGTCGAGGGTCAGCGGGGTCGCGTTCTTGATGACACCGTGCGAACCCAGCGTGAGGCTGCCGGCGTAGACGCTTCCGTTGAGCTCGGCGTTGCCCGGGTAGGTGTAGGCGGTGCACTGGCCGCCGCTGGGCGCGATGCCACCGGGGTGAGACGGGCCGCCCGGGTAGCAAAGGCCGTTCAACGGGTCGAGCCAGCTGTAGCCGCTTGCCGGGACGGTGCCGGACGGGATCTTGCCGCCGCCCTTCTCGACCGTGAGGTTGCCGACGGCTTCGAGAACGTTGAAGTTGAACTGCGAGGGATAGTCGATGTAGATGTAGCCGTTTGAGTGCACCGACGTCGTCCACACCTGCGGCGACAGCCAGCCGCCGTGCTGGTGGATGTCGATGCCCTTCGACGCGAACATGCTGTAGTCGAAGGCAGGGGGCGAACTTTGGGTGACGGTAGCGCGGATGGTGCGGGTGTTGCCGCCGTACGAGCCTTTGACGTAGATGTAGTACGTCCCGCTGCCGCTCGGCCCCGCAGCCATCCAGGTGGAAGCGCTCGCGTTGTTCGCCCCGAAGTCGAGCGGAAACGGGCTGCTCTGGGTAAGTGGGGCCGTGCCGGTCGGGGTGTACTCCGACCAGTACGACTTGCCGGTCGCCGTGTCAATCTGGCCCAGCTTGTAGACCATGTCGTCCAGGCCGGCCTCCGCTGCGCCCTGGGCGGACGTGATGTTGCGCTGGGTTCGTGTCGACTTCTGGTTCTGCAACACGGCGGCGAACATCGAGACGGCGAGAATCGCCACGATGAGGCCAATCGCAATGACGAAGAGCATCGCGACGCCTTCGTCGCGGCGGAGCGAGTCCCGGACGCGCAGGCTGATCATGCCTTGTTCCTCATCTGGACGTAATCGGTTAGCGCCACGCAGGCCGGCTTGTGCGGGCCCGTCTGCGTCTGCGTGAAGAAGTTGATGGTCACGTAGGTGATGGTCGGAATCTGTGCGGCTGTCGGGCTCGCTACCGTTGTCGGAAGGTTTGTCGACGGGTCGAGGTAGACGTAGTGGAACGGGCCGTCGGTGTTCGCCGTGTTGGCGGGGCACACCGAGGTGCCGCCCGTGTTTTGCACGCCCCTGAAGAGCGGTTTTTGGGCGGACGCCGTGCCCCACGTGCAAACCCCCGCGGATGTGCAGCTGACGAGATCGGCCTGCTGGACGTAGAGCGTCGTCCCGGTGAGGGTGAACGTGTATTTGCGAATCGTCCCGTCGACGACGCCATTAGCCGTCGTTGCGGACAGCCTGGAGGCGATGACGAGCTGCGTCGGCGTCGCGGACTGGATGATCGTCGAGTTGGCGCTTGATCCGGTTGGGTAGACGCCTTGCCGGACGATGCGCGTGATCCGCTCCATACCGGCCTGATTGACCCTGGTCGCGTCACTCGACTGGGTGATGTTCGACTGCTGGTCAAGCACGAAGGTAAGGAACCCGGTCGACAGCGCCACCACGACCGCCAAGAGCACGACAGCGATGAGCGTCTCGACCAGAGTCATGCCGGTGTCTTCCCGGCGCAGCTCGCTCAGGCGGCGCATCATCAGGCCCCCCCACTGTCGTCAGTCATCGCCAGGTCGGGGAAGTCAGCGCTGGTGTACGTCTTGAAGGGCGTCGTGAAGTTGAACGTGCCCGAGTCGACGACGTTGGCATTGCTGCCCGTCTGCACCTGAACGATCCAGCCGTTGTTGGTGACCAACCCAGAGAAGGTGATCGCTGCACTCGGGTTCCGCGTGCAGCCGGTGGTGTTCGGCGTGCAGTTCGGCACGGTGACGGTCTGCGTGATCGGGTCGGCCGGGTCGCGTGGGTCGATGAGGCTGATCTGGTAGTTCTTCCATGGCAGCGAGTCGTTGTTCTGGACGGTCACGACGACATTCATGAGCCCATAGAGCTGGACGGTCGGAACGTTGGTCGTGGCTCCGTTGGTCACGCAGACGGGTCCCAGCGTGTCGCTCGCGAGGTAGTTGCCGTTCGGGCCTGTAACTTTGTACTGATAAGGGTCGACGACCGCGTTGGTGATCGTCTTGGTGCCATCCGCTCCGGTCTTGAACGGAGCGCCGGCCGGCAGCGCGTCACCGTTGACGTTGGTCAGCGTGATGACCGCGTTTGGGATGGGCGCACCGGTCTGGTCGGTCACCAAGAACGCGAGGCTGCCCTTGTGAGCAGTGTCACGCGCGCATGTCTGGGTGGTCGAAAGCTTGACCTGGTAGGACTGCGTGGCGCCGGGTAGCAGGCAGAGGGCGAGTACACCAGATCCCTGGTAGGCACTGCCGCTCGGCGGCGTGACGACGTAGGTGTATGGGCCGCCCTTCATGGCCTTGCTGGAGACGCCGGAGGCATTGGTGTTGGGGAAGCTCGTCACCGTACCCGTCGAACTGGTGACGGCTACCTTGAAGCCGCTCAGCGCCGGACTGCCGCTGGAGTCGACCACGTTGAACGTGATCGTTCCGTTGGTCCCCGATGTCGCGCAGCCGCCAACGGGCTGCATCTGGACTGACGGTGCCGGCGTATAAGTCTGGTTCGCGATGACGCACAACGGGCCGTAGGAGTTTTGCGCGGTCTGGTAGCTGCCGGCTGAGTCGGTGACCGTGTAGCTGTACCAGTTCGCCGGCGGCTTGATGGAGATGGTGCCGCTCGCGCCAGTCTTGCCGGTGTAGGTCTTGGTGCCGTCATTGACGTTCGTCATCGTCACGGTCATGTTCGCGAGCGGAGCACCAGAGGTGTCCGTCACCGTGAACGGCACCGTTCCGGTCGTGTTGGACGTCGCGCAGTCCGTCGACGACTTCCACGTCGTGACGAAGTCAGTGACGGTGCCCGCGCTCACCTGGCAGGTGCCGCTGATCGTGGTGAGGTCGGTGCTGATCGACAGACCGGCGTTGGCAGGACTCGGAGCAGCAAAGTAGCCGCTGCTCGCGTCGGTCGTTGTCGCTGCCTGGCAGGTGTAGGTGCCGGGCGCCATGTCGATCTGGCTGTAGGTGCCTTCCGCCGTCGTCGCAGAGGGGTCCGTGCAGAAGCTGTTGGCGCCGGTGCAGTTCGCCCCGGTGATCTGCACTGCCCACGTCGCAGGGTCGGCAGTGATGACGTTGCCGTTGATGTCCTTGATGACGAACCGGATGCCCTGTGCAGGCGCAGCGGCGATGGCGCCCTTCTGGGTGAAGATGGTGTCGAGCTCGTACGTCTTGGTTGTCGCACCCGCCGACCACGAGATCTGGACGACGAAGTACTTTTCCGACTGCGGTTGGCCACTGACGTCGTTGTTGCTGGCGCGAGCAAGCACCAGGCGCGTCACGTTGTAGGACATGCCGTCCTGCGCCGTGGTCACCTGGTACTTGATGCAGTTCGTGCTGCTGCCCTGGACGACCGTGTGGCTGACGCCGTCGCTGCGGTACTGCGCCGTAGGCGGCGGGAGCGGTGTGACGTTGTTGCAGTTCTCCAACAAGGTTGAACCGACCGCGCGGGCCTTCTCGGTCAGCTGCTGCGCGAGTGCGGTCGCGGATGCGCGAGTCTTTGCCAGCGTCGTGGTCTTCGCGAACGCCACCATTGAGGCGGCAAGCCCGGACATGATGAGACCGAAGACGAGCAGCGAGACCACGGTCTCGATGAGTCCGAGGCCCTCATCCGAGCGAAGGTCTCGCAAGGCAAAGCGGCGCACGCTGGTCGACCTCCATGGATGGACGTGATCGCAGTAGGTGTCGTCAGGCCAAGCGGGGCACTTGAGCATGACTAGCCCTTCAGTCCCACCCAGAACGGACGTCAGTTGCGCCAGTCGGCGCAATCGGGCCCTGCCTCAAGGAGTAGGCCAAGCGTGACGAAGGCATCTGTATGGCGGTGGACGCACTCGCGCCTGCGCGCCCCGTAGCCGCTGATCAGCAGCCCGCCGCGGGACTGGTGCGGGTCGTCTTCTTCGTCGCCGCAGCAGCCGGTCTGCTCCGCGTCCTGGCCCAGTTCTTCCCGCGAGTGGTGGCCGCGGAGCTGGCCTTCGTCTCGCTCTTCGCAGAGTCGCTGCCGTTCCTGCTTGCCGGCGCACTGCTGGCGAACGTCCTGCGAACCCGTGTCGGTCAAGAAATCTTGACGGCGGCTGCGCGCCGGCCGCGGTTGGCAGGAGCCCTTGCCCCGTTCGCCGGGCTCGGGCTGCCGTTGTGTGACTGCGGGCTTCTGCCGATCGCACGGACGATGCGCAACCGGGGCCTAGACCGTGCCGTCAACGGTTTCCTGTCCGGCGCTCCTCTGACCAACCCGATCGTGATCGTCACGACCTGGCTCGCCTTCCCGCACTCCCCCGGCATCGTCGCCTCCCGAGTGGGCTGCGGTTTCGTGATCGCCGCCGTCGTCGGTGCCGTGGTCGCCGGCCCGCACCCGCGGCGGCTGGCCGACCCCGGCCATGATCACGACGGTCAGCCGGGCTGGCTGGGCGGCGTAGCGACCGAGCTCTCTCGTACGGCGCCCGCGCTCGCGGTCGGTGCGGCCCTGGCCGCCACGATCAAGGCAGCCATCCCGACGTCTGCGCTGACCTCGCTGGACCACCAGCCACTCCTGGGCGCGGCGGCCATGATGTTGCTCGCTTTCGTGATGTCGATCTGCTCGCAGGCCGATGCATTTGTCGCCGCGGCGCTCCCGGTCGGGACGCTGCCGCGACTCGCGTTCATGGTTCTCGGCCCTGTGTTCGACTTGCGGCTCGCGGTGCTCTACCGGCGCGAGTTCGGGCTGCGCTGGGTGCTCTCGTACGGCGCAGTCGTCGTCCCCGTTGTCCTCGTCGCGGTCACCGTGTGCGCGACTGCGGGGCTGACGTGAACCGGAACGGGCGGCTCGTCGCCGCCGTGCTCGCGCTGGCCTTCGGCGTCGCGGTGCTGACCGGACGGGCCAATCTGCTCGTTCGCCCCTGGTTCGCGACCGTCTTCCTCGTAAGCGCGGCGTTGCTCGTGCTGGTCGCCATACGAGTCAAGGCGGACATCACCCCGCGCGCCGCCGCAGCGATCCTGCTGCCGGTTGCCGTCGGAGTCACGCTGACCCCGACGCTGGCGAACCACGCGACGTCAGACGCTGCCTTGACGACCGCGCCCGCCAGTCGAATCGGAGACGGGTCAAATCCGCTCGTCGCCGGTCGCGGCGGCAACGTGACCTTGCTGCAGATCCTTCAGGCCGAACAAGCGGTCGGCGGCGTCTTGCTTGCCGGCCGACCTGTGCAGGTGGACGCGATTGTCGCCGGGCCACACGAGCTCGAGCGTTCGGTCATCGTCTGCTGCGCCGCCGACGCGCAGCGCGTCGCAGTCGACGAGGAAGGGCCCGTGTTGGCGCCCAAAGGTCACTGGGTGCGCGTGACTGGCCATTTGGCCAGTGTGGGCACGAAGACCGTCATCGCTGCGACGACCGTGACGTCCATCTCCACCCCTGCGGACCCGTTCCTGTGACCGCCGACCGGTCGCTCGTGCGCGGCGTGGCGGTGGTCACGACGTGTGCCGCCGCGCTGTCCGTCACGGTGCTGGTGAGTGCGGTGCGCGAACGCAACGGTTTGCCTAACGCCGCGAACCAGTTCCTGCAAGCATCGATCCAGGCGGGCGCGCTCACGACCTGCTTGCAAGGTGCACGTGACGACCTGTATGTCGGCGAAGTGCCGCAGGTCCACAACCAGTACAAAGTCGCCGGCGCGATGGACCGGCTGCGCAGCTGCGACACGACCTCGTTGACCACAGCATTGGACAAGATCAGGCTTCCACCCGCGGCTGCGCTGACGGACGCGAGCCGCCGCCGGGCACGGGGCGACATCGTCACGGGAACGGCAATGCTGCGCCGGGTCATCTTGGATGCGCGCGGAGCGCGCCTGGCGTTTGAACGGCAGATCGACGGTGAGCGGGACGGAACCGCCGTTGTTCTCGCCTATCGCTCGGCCGAGAGCGGCTCCGACGCCGCCTATGCGCTCGCTGATGAAGCGCTGGCACTGCTCGGCCATCCGCAGTCCTCGACCGGCTGACGTCTCCCGGCGCGGCGTCGCGGCTCTTCAGGCACCCGTGGGAGGCTCGCGGGGCTATGCGCAGCCGATCGATCGACCGCCGGCATGGCGTCGCTCTGTTGCTGTTGGGCGTGGTTCTCGTTGCTATTGCTCAGATTCTTGGGTTAGGCGGCCCTCCTGTCTATGACGGGTTGCCGGTGCCCGCGGATCCTTATCGCTATCTCGACCCGCCCCCCAGCGTGAAGAACCCCGGTGCTCCGCTGTCCGCACACGTCACCGTCGGGCTCATCGGCGGTGGTAACTCGGCGATCGATCTCCCGACTGGAGAGTTTCCACCGCAGGCGGAGCTGGAGCTGTTCCACGGCGACGTCAATGGCATCGTCCCGGGTGTACCGGCGGTGACGACCGCGTTGGTGACGATCACCGCCGTGCATGTGCCCTCGGCTCCGTTACCGACCGGACGCCAGCTGCACGGCAACGTCTATGAGATGAAGGTTGTCGCGAACGGTCATTCGTTGCAGCTCTCAAAGTCACCGGCCACGCTCGTTTCCCTGCGACAGCCCAAGACGAGCTCCGCCGACCCGCAGATCGCTGTTCTTGAAGGAGGTGAATGGAAACTGCTCGACACCCATCCGGGCACCGGTGCGGGCGTGTTGAGTGCGCAGCTCCCCCGGCTTGGTGACGTCGCGATCCTCGAGAAGACGAGCGGGTTCGTGAAATCCGGTGGCCAATCGGGCCTGTACGCAGGCCTCGGCTTGGCAGCGCTTGCACTTGCGGCGATTGCCGTCATACGAATCTCGCGCACCCGGCGCTAGGCAACGATACGTGCCGGCATGTGCGTCGATTTCCGGGCAGGGCTTAGCCCATTCTCGCCATTCCCGCAGGAGGCAACGCTGCGTAACAGTCGGGGAAAGGACGAGGCCCAGGAGGTAGGCATGGCGCACTACATGATCGAGGTTGGCTACTCACCCCAGGCGTGGAGCTCGCAGATCGACGACCAGCCGAACGTGATCGACCGCATCACCCCAGCTGTCAAATCGGTCAAGGGAAGATCGAGTCGATCTACTACGCGTTCGGCGACGTTGACCTGGTCGGCATCATCGACTTTCCGACGCCTGAGGACGCGGCGGCCTTCGGACTCGCGGTCAGCTCAACGGGTGCGTTGCGCTCGTACAAGACAACCGCACTGCTCTCCGTCGAGCAGGGCATCGCATCAATGAAGCGGGCGGCAGAGGTACGCAAGCACTACACACCGCCGACAACGGTCAACCTCGTCGAGCAACGCACCCCGTCGAAGTCGCGCTAGCCACTAGGCGCGGCAATTGCGCGTGACGGTCGTTCTAGCGACCGTCACGCGGAATTGGTAGACCGCAGACGCGACCTGTTAGCCGTTGATGTGGTTGTAGATGCTGAAGATCGGCATGTAGAGGCAGATGATCATCGAACCGATGATGCCACCGAGCACGGCGATCATGAGCGGCTCGATCAGGGAGGTCAGCGCTTCGGTGGTTGCTTCGACTTCGTCGTCGTAGAAGTCGGAGATCTTCTCGAGCATCTGGTCGAGCGCACCGGTGTCCTCACCGACGGCCATCATCTGCGCCACCATCGGTGGGAAGACCGGGTGCTGGCGTAGTGGCGCGGTAACGGACTCACCTTGACGGACGCTGTCCTGAATGTCGCGGGTCGCACGGGCCAGCACGATGTTGCCAGTGGTGTCAGCCACGACGTCGAGCGACTGCAGGATCGGCACACCCGAACGCATCATCGTGCCCAGGTTGCGGGCGAACCGACTGATCGCGACCTTCTGGAAGAGCGCTCCGAAGACCGGCAGCTTGAGCTTCAACGGGTCGACGAAGTTGCGCACCTGGTCGGTGTGCTTGACCTTGCCCCAAACGATGTAGCCGGCAATGCCCATGATGAAGAAGACCGGGAACCCGACCTTCAGAATGTGGCTGAGGTTCACCAGCAGCTGCGTCGGCGCGGGAAGTGAAGCACCGAGCGACTTGAACATCTTGGCGAACGTCGGAACGATGAAGAGCAGCATGCCCAGCACGGCGAGAATCGCGATGCAGAGCACGACGGTCGGATAGGTCATTGCCGACTTGATCTTGCCGCGCAGCTTGACCTCGGACTCGAAGTTGGCAGCGACCTGCAGCAGCACCGAGTCGAGGAAGCCACCGATCTCACCGGCTTTCGCCATGTTGACCATGAGCGGCGGGAACACCTTGGGGTGCTTGCCCATCGCGCCGGACAGCGAGTTACCGGCCTGGACGTCATTGCGGACCTCGCCGATCACCTCGGCGAGCTTCTTGTTCTCAGTCTGCTCGGTGAGGATCGTCAGTGCCCGCAGCAGCGACAGACCGGAGTTGATCATCGTCGCGAACTGGCGCGCGAAGACAGCCAGGTCCTTCAGCTTGATCTTGCCGCCGCTGAAGCCCGGGATCTTGATTTCCTTGGACAGACCCGCGTTCGCCTCGGTGATGCTCACGGGCGCATAGCCCATGGACTTCAACCGCCGCGCGACGGCAGCCTGCGACTCGGCGTCGAGCGTGCCCGAGACCAGGTTGCCCGAACGGTCGCGGACCGAGTAGTTGAACGTAGCGACTGTCATTGCTTCCCGTCCTTAGCCGCGGCCGCAGAGCCGGTTGAAGTCTTCAACGTGGTGGCACTTCTCGAGCCCGGTGTCGTAGGTGATGCGACCGGACTTCACCAGCTCTGACAGGTGCTGGTCCATCGTGTGCATGCCGTGCCTCGCACCCGCTTGCAGCGCCGAGTAGATCTGGTGGGTCTTGCCCTCGCGGATGAGGTTGCGAACGGCGGGCGTGGCGACGAGAACCTCGGTGGCGACGGCACGACCGCGGCCGTCCGCCGTCTTGGCGAGGGTCTGGCAGACGACACCCTGCAGGGCACCGGCCAGCTGGACGCGGATCTGCTGCTGCTGGTGCGGAGGGAAGACGTCGATGACACGGTCGATCGTCTGCGCCGCGTCCTGCGTGTGCAGGGTGGCGAAGACGAGGTGACCGGTCTCAGCGGCGGTCAGCGCGACGGAGATGGTTTCCAGGTCTCGCATTTCACCGACGAGGATGATGTCCGGGTCCTGACGCAGCACGTGCTTGAGGGCGTTCTGGAACGACCAGGTGTCCTCGCCGACCTCGCGCTGGTTGACCAGGCAGGACTTGTGGCGGTGCAAGAACTCGATCGGGTCCTCGACCGTCATGATGTGGTCACGGCGCTGCCGGTTGGCCAGGTCAACCACCGACGCGAGTGTCGTCGACTTACCGGAACCGGTCGGACCGGTAACGAGCACGAAGCCACGCGGCAGCATCGCGAAGTTTCCGATGACGGGCGGGATGCCCAGCTCCTCGAGCGGCTTGATCTCGTAAGGAATCAACCGGAACGCCGCGCCGAGCGCGTCGCGCTGCCGGTAGAGGTTGACACGGAACCGCGCCTTGCCGGGGACCGCGTAGGCGAAGTCGAGCTCGAGCTCTTCCTCGAACTTCTCCCGCTGGCGCTGGGTGAGGATCGCGTAGAGCATCCGCTGGATGACGGGCGGCGTCATGATCGGCCGGTCTTCCATCGACTCCAGCGAACCGTTGGTGCGCACCGTCGGACGAGCGCCGGCGCTGATGTGCAAGTCGGAGCAGCCGCGGTCAAGCACCTCGATGAGCAGCTCGGTGAGCAGTCCGGCTTCGAAGTCGCTGCCCTCTTCGAGGGCTGCGCGGCCGTACGCCGACTCGGAAGCCTTCGCTTCCTGGGCGCCGACTGGCTGCGGGGCGACCGGCTGTGTGGGCATCGGAGGCTCGTACGCCGGCGGGGGCACTACCGGCGAGGGGGCAACAGGCGCCACGGGAACCGCGGGGGCCGCCGTGAAGGCCGGCGGCGGCATGGTCGTCGGAGCCGAACCGTTCAACACGTCAGCAGACATGCCATTGGTCTCGACTGACCCGTCAGGAGTCCAGTTGGGGTCGAGCGGACTTACCACGTCTGTCCACCTTTACGGCCGCGGATAGAAACAGACACAACTGCGGTGTGCCTCTTGCGACTGATCGGCCTCTCAGGGGCCCGCCTTGAGCCGTACGGCGTAATCTGCGCCGCTCTGGGCCTAACGAGGGGCCTAGACCACAACGCGGAGGATCTCCTCCAGCGTGGTGACGCCCTGTAGCACCTTGAGCATGCCGTCATCACGCAGTGTGGTCATGCCCTGCTCACGCGCGACATGCGAGATCTGGACCGCGCTGGCGCGCTCGACGGCGAGCCGCTCGATCTCCTCGCTGACCGGCATGACCTCCTGCAAGGCCAGCCGGCCCCGGTAGCCCGTTTTGGCGCAGTTCGAACAACCGACCGGGCGGTAGAGCGTCGGTAGCGGCTCGTCCTGCTTCCACGGGAACCGCGACGTGATCAGAGCCTCCGGCTCCGGCGTGTAAGGCTCCCGGCACTTCTGGCACAGCCGGCGGGCGAGACGTTGTGCGAGCACGCAGTCCAGCGCCGAGCCGACGAGGAACGGCTCAATGCCCATCTCCACGAGACGGGTCACCGCGCTCGGCGCATCGTTGGTGTGCAGGGTCGTCAGCACGAGGTGGCCGGTGAGGGCTGCTTCAATCGCGATCTGCGCGGTCTCGTGGTCGCGGACCTCACCGATGAGGACGACGTCAGGGTCCGAACGCAGGATCGAACGCAACGCACTGGCGAATGTCAGCCCGGCTTTCACGTTGGTCTGCACCTGGTTGATGCCGGGGATGCGATATTCGACCGGGTCCTCGACCGTGATGACGTTGATCTCCGGCCGGCTGACGATGTTGAGCGTCGCGTAGAGCGTGGTCGACTTACCGGAACCGGTCGGACCCGTCACCAGGATCATGCCGTAGGGCTTGGTGAAGCTCTGGGCGTAGCTTTCGTAGTTGGCGTCGCTGAAGCCGAGGTCAGACAGCTTGAGCATCGCTGTCGAGTTGTCCAGGACACGCATGACGACCTTCTCGCCCCAGACCGTCGGCAGGGTGGCGACACGAAGGTCGATCTTTTTTCCGTTGGCATTGACCGAAAGTCGGCCGTCCTGCGGCACGCGCCGCTCGGCGATGTTGATCTCCGCCATGATCTTCAGACGGGAGATGACACCCGACTGGATGTTCTTCGGCGAGCGCATGATCTCGTGCAGCACACCGTCGATGCGGAACCGGACGCGCAGGTCTTTCTCGGTCGGCTCGATGTGGATGTCAGAGGCGCGGTCCTGGATCGCCTGCGTGATCAGCAGGTTCACGAACTTGACGATCGGCGCGTCTTCGACGACCTGCGAGACCTTCGAGAGGTCCTCTTCCTCGCTGTCGGCGGCGTCGACGACGGCCATCGACAGGTCGTCGAGGTCGCCGTCAGATCGGTGATAGCGGTTGATCGCGTTGGTGACATCAGCCTTGGTCGCGACCGCCGGCTTGACCTCGAGACCGGTGAGCGAGCGAATGTCGTCGATGGCGAACACGTTCGCGGGGTCGGACATGGCAACGACGAGCTTGCCGTCCTCGAAGGCCACTGGCAGCGCGTTGTAGCGGCGGCACAAGGCGGCCGGGACGCGGGCTAGTGCCGCTCCGTCAACCGGGTAGTCGGAGAGGTCGATGAAGCGCAGACCGATCTGCTCAGCGAGCGCGGCGACGAGCTGGCTCTCCGTGAGGAAGCCGCGCTCGACGAGGACACGGCCGAGTGCCCGGCCGGCGCGCTGGTGCTCGTCATACGCCTCGGTGAGCTGCTGCTGGGTGACCAGCCCACTCTCGAGCAGGATGTCGCCCAGTTGCTTCACGTTGGTGCGTATCGGCGTGTTGGCGGGGGTCCTTGATTTACCGGCGCTGAGCTGAGCTCAAGATGCTCTCGGCGTGGTTGCCGTTGCGCTGAACCCAGGCGGAGACGCCAAGCGCGCCTACACCGACGAGGACGCAGAGCGCGAGTACGGCGGCCCGCGCTCGTCCTGGTTTCGCGTCAGCGGGCGCTGCACGCCCCGTGAGTGAGTAGCCGAGCACCAGGCCGGCCAGAACAGCCGCCAGGGCGAAGTCGGCGGCGTAGGTCCAGTCGAAGTCGACGCCCGAGTGCAGGAGCACGCACCCAAAGGCGATCGCCACGACGACCGTCTCGGGAGCCACCCGCCGCCGGATCACGCCGCGGACGAGGATCCGCAGGCACAGGAACGCGAGGACGACTATGCCAAGCAGAAACGGAATGGCGAGCACGAGCCCGCCCTCGCCGAGCGCCTGTAGGTAGCCGTTGTGCGCGTACGGCGACACCGCCGAGTGCGCCGGCACATGCCCGATCGATTCGCGGACGAGCGACTTGTACCCCCCGCCGGTCAGCGGATGGCGGCTGAAGACGCCGAGCGCCTGGTGCCAGAAGTCGAGGCGATAGCCGCCGTTCTGGCTCAGCGACTGACCGGCTGTCCGGGCCTGAGTGGCTGCGAGGGGGGACGCGCGGTGCGGGAAAAATGGTGGCCCACCAACGAAAAACGTGGCCCCGGCCGCAAGGACGGCAGCGACTGCGAGTTGCCGCAGGGCGCGCCAGCGACGTCCGTCGACGGCAGCAACAGCCACGACTAGCGCAAACCCGAGGGCAAAGATGGCGAGCGAGGCGCGGCTCGTCGAATAGACGACACCGACGGTCGCCAGCGCGAACGAGACGAGCCCTAGCAGCGCAATGACGCGCTCCCGCCATATCCACAAGGCGAGGCCAATGAGCCCGCCCGGGACGAGAAACGCGGCAAAGGGGTTATGCCAGTAGAACGTTCCCTGCATCGCCGCAGTGGGGTCCTTGCCGCCCCACCAGCTGAGCCATCCGCTCATGAACTCGATCGGTGCGCTGGCGGCGACGAGGATGACGAGCAGGACTGTCGCCTCGGGTCGGGCGACCAGCACCGCCGCAACCGTGACCGCCAGCCATGCGCCGCAGGCGTAGAGAGCACCGTCCGGCGCGCCGGTCCATCCGGTCGGCGCGGTGAGAGGTACGACGAATGCCGCTGCCGAGACCGCAGTCGCCAGGTAGACGGCGGTGCGCGGGAGCACGCGGTCCGGCCGCACGAGGAGAACCGCGACGGCCAGCAGCGCGGCACCGACAGTGACCGAGGGCGCGTCGCGCCCGGCCCATGCCCGGGTTACTTCGATCAGCCACCATGCGGTGGCAACGAGCGCGAAAAGCGGACCGGCGTACTGGCGCAGCAGGCCCACCGTGTCGATCGGAACGCGAGCCCGGTCTCTGGTGCCGACATCGGTTGTCGCGTTAGCCATGCAAGATCCGCAAATAACTGTCGCCTACGGCAGCCCACGAGAACAATCGTGCGGCGCGCTCGCGACTGGCGGAGCCCATCGCCCGGATGTCCTCGATCGACGTCGACGCCACCTTGACGAGCAACGTCACTAGCTCGTCATGGTCGGCGAAATACCAGGCGTCAGGTCCGGCCACCTCTCTGTTCTCGGGCGTATCGAGGACGAGGATGAGGTTTCCCGCTCCCATGGCTTCGATAAGAGCGGGGTGGGTGCCGCCGACCTCGGTGGCGTGGATGTAGCACCGCGCGCCGGCCTGTAGCGCTCGATAACCGTCTCCGAAGATCGGACCCGGCAGCACCGCGTTTGCGGCTGCACTGGCGCGTACGTCGTGCTCGAGCCGTTCGTCATACGTCGCCTGACCCAGCATGACAAGTGGCAGGTCGACGCCTGCCGCGGCATGTGCGCTCGCCACCATCACCGGGTTGTTCTCGGTCTCCCAGCGCGAAACATAGAGCGCGAATGCCTCTGCGGTGACGCCGAGTTCAGGCGGCAACGGAAGATTCCGCTCCAGCAAGTCGGCGCCATACGGAATCATGATCGAGTCGGTGTCGTGGCGCACGCGGTAGTAAGTGCGAACTTCGTCGGCGTCGGTGATGAGCGCAGACGACGCGCGGACGGATAGCCACTCCCCCAACCGGTACCAGCTACGGCCCGCGATGCCCCATTTGCCGCGTCGCCATTCGAGCCCGTCGACATTCATCAGCACACGTCGACGGAAGAGCCGCAGCAACGGCAGTGCAGGTGCGTTGGCCGCGTTGCAGAGAACAACGTCGCGAGTCCGAGTCGTCGCGATGAGGTGAGCAGCGGAGAGGAACGTATGGACCACGGTGTCGAGGTATTTGTTACGGATTGTCGGCAGCGTGACGAGCCTGACACCTCGCCAGCTCTTGCCCTCGCTGGCGTGATGGCGGCGGCAATAGACCGTGACCGGGATGCCGCTGTCGACGAGGTGCAGGGCAAGCCGCTCAGCGAACGTCTCGAATCCGCCGTAGCTCGCAGGGATCCCGCGCGTTCCGAGGATCGCGACGCCCTTGCTGAGGTCGCCGCGGCCGGGTTGCCGTACCGCCCGCCGCCGTGGCGCGAGACCAGCGACGCGCAGCAGCGGCACCCCGTGAAAGGTGGTGATGCTGGCAACCCGCAAGTCGAGTTCGCCGAGACGCGGAGCAAGGAACGCGTCGATGCCATAGCCGGCGAGCTTTGCCGCGAGGTCGGCAACATGTTGAGGCGCGGCCTCTGCGGTCAGGATGAGGCCGTCTAGATGATCGGCGGCCGCCCGGGCGGCAAGCGCGTCCGGCCCGAGTGACGGCGAGAGAACGTCGACGATCTTGTATGGCGCTCCCGGCGCGCGGGTGAGGTCGTTGGAAAGCCGACGCACGGCAATGCCGTCACCTACGAGCGCGTAGCGCTCGAGGCCGATGCCCAGCGGCACCAGGGCTCGCCGCACCCGCCGAAGCACGCCGCGGGTTGCCAGCCCGGCGAGGAGCAGGCCGAGGACGACGAGACCGACCCACGCGCGCGAGAGATGGCGGTCCAGTGCCACGTAGTCGGCGATGAGCAGGACAACGCCCACTGACGCCGCCGATTCAAACGAGGGGGCGAGGACGCTGTCACCGACGCGAAGTGCCTGCCGGCGATAGAGACCGCTGACCCGCGCCGCGGCGATCCAGGCGACAGCCGCGACCGCCGCGCCGATGCGATATCGAGCCACGTATGACGAGGGCACCGTGTCGCCCTCGAAGCGAAGCAGGTAGGCGATCCAGCTGACGAGAACCGCCGAGCCCGCGTCGACGAACAGCAGCAACAAGTCCGCCCGCCGGCGGAACCGGAAGATCCTCATGTCACCGCCCGAACCACATCGCGAACGTAGCGGCGGACGACCACAACGGGCTTGAGGCAAGCGCCGCCCGGCAATTCGCTCATCGCATAGGTCAACGCGGCGCTGTCATATTCGTCCGAAATCCAGTCGCGGCCGCGCGAACGTTCACGTTCGATCGAGACACCGCCGACATGCGGGACGCGGATGTGCGGCAAGTAGCGGCACCTGTAGCCGGCGTCGTGCATGCGCCGGGAAAGGTCGGTGTCGTTGAAGAAAAGCCGGTAGCGCTCGTCGAAAAGCTGCGTGCCGACGTAGTCGCGTCGTACCAAGAGACACGCTGCCGCCGGTTGTTCGACCTCGGCCGGCGCGTCGTGACTGACGTCGCGGCAGTGATAGCGGCGGTAGGCAGACCGAAAGACCAGGCGCATCGGCGGGACCAGGTCAGCCACCAGCGCGGACGTCGTCGGGAGTCGACGCAGATATTCGTGCTTCGCGCCTTCGGGTTCGATGAGTTGCGGTGCAACTGCCCACAAGCTGCGGTCCGCCATGGCCGCGACCATCTCCGACAGCTGAGCCGGTTGGATCACCACATCAGGGTTGTGCAGCAAAACTAGTGGCGCTCGGCCACCGGTGAAGGCGAGGTTGGACGCTCGCGCATAGAAGGCATTTTCGCCAGTTCCATACATGGAGCAGCCGGACGGCGGATCGTCGAGAAGCTCGCCGGAGTTGTCGACGACGTGGATGGCGATGTTCGGGCCGGCTAGTCGCTCCACGGCCTCGCGGGTCAGATCGCCGGTGAGGTAGTTGACGATGACGACGTCGACCGTCGCTTCGCTCACGTGCTGAGGTCCTTGTGTGCGCGACGCAAAGCTCTGCCCTTGGATCGCATCCGGCCCCGCAACCGCCACGCATCCTTGAGACCTGGCAAAGACTCGCGTTCAACCGAGAGAACAGCAGCGACAACGACGACATCTCTGACCCACGGCAGCGGCCAGATGCCGGGGCGTCGCGGACCGTACTTGGCCGCCATGAGAAAGCGGTTACGCACGCCGAGCGAGTTGACCCACGGCGTTGTCTTACGCGACGTCCCGCGCAGTCCCCGCACGTGCAAAGCGACCGCGCTCGGGACCAGCCAGCACTCGACCCCCAACAGGTCGGCACGCAGACCGAGTTCAGCATCCTCGCGATAGGCGATGAAGTCCTCGTCGAAGAACTCGCCGGTTTCATCGACCAGCCGCCGGAATGCTGCACGGCTGACGAGCATCGCGGCGCCGGAGATCCCGCGCACCCGCTCCGGTCGCTTCGGCGCTTCCGCGACGGGATGCCCTTGCAACGCGTCCAGGTGCCGACCGCCGATGGTCCACCGAATCCCCGCGGTGTCGATCGAGCCTTCCCCCTGCAGATCGCTAGAGGCGCTGTGCAGCAGTGGGCCGACGAGGACCGGCCCGGGCTGCTTCGCCGCGTGGGTGACAAGTTCACGCACACAAGAAGGGTCGAGGACGACATCAGGGTTGAGTACGAGCACGTGGTCGCATCCCGCGGCGAACAACTCGGCGAGCGCCCGGTTTTGGCCGCCGGCGAAGCCGGAGTTGTGCGGAAGCGGGCGTGCTGTGAGCGCGCAGTCACCGAGAACGGGTCGCAGCCGGCGCTCCACATCGCGCGAGACCGCGCCATCTGCGTCGTCGTTGACGATGACGCAGAGATGTGCGACCGACTCATCTTGTTCGACGATTGAGCGCGCTGCGGCCTCGACGTGGTCAAGGTCGGTATGCCAGAGGACGAGCGAAGCGCCGACGACTTGCGGAATGCGCCGCTCCGTCATGACCCACAATTTAGGCTGGCGACCGGGAGGAACAGGTTGGCTGACCTTCGAGTCGTCACGATTGCGCCGTACGTGCCGTACGCCGACATGCCACATGCCGGGGGCGCCTACCTCTACCGCTATCTGACGGCGATCGCGGACAAGGTGGATGTCACTCTGATCGCGCCGACCCCGGAAAGTGAGCACGCTTCGCCGCCGGCTGGCGTCGCCGTTCACAGGGTCATCGTCCCGCAGGAGCCGCGTTCAAGCCTGCATCGCCGCGTGGGAAACGCCCGCAACTTTCGGGTGGGGCTGACGCCAGGCTGGCAGGTGTTGCGCGCTTTCCGTGCGGATGCGGCGGTTCGCGACCTCGTCAGCTCGGCTGATGTCATCGACATCCAGTGGGGGCACATGCTCCCGCTCATCGGTCAGTGGGACCACCTCGGCCTCCGCCTGCCGCCGATCGCTGCGTTGTCTCACGACGTCGTGTCGCAGAGCTTCGAGCGGCGCGCCAACAACGCCGGTCCCTTTCGTCGGCGGCTGTTCGGCAGCCTGACCAGACGGGTCGCGGCACAAGAGGCGCATTGGCTCAACCGCTGCGGTCGCGTCCGCGTCTTCAGCGACAAGGACCGCGCCTTGCTGCAGTCGCTCGGCGTGTTGACGCCAATCGACGTCATCGATCCGGATCTCACCGAACCGCCTGTCGTTCCGCCTGCGGGGCGTAGCGGTCCCGTGGCCTTCGTCGGCGCGCTATGGCGACCGGAGAACGTCGACGGAGTGGCCTGGTTCTGTCGCGAGATCTGGCCGCGTGTGCTCGCTCAGCTGCCATCTGCGCGGCTGGTCGTCACCGGCGCAAATCCCCCACGCGAACTGGAGGCCCTCACGGCGGCGCCTTCGATTGAGGTGCACGGATTCGTGCCCGACCTGGGGCCGGCGTACGCAGAGGCCGCCGTGTTCGTCGTGCCGCTTCGGATGGGTGCAGGGCTGAAGTTCAAGGTGCCGCAGGCGATGCTTTACAACCTGCCCGTCGTCACCACGACCGTCGGCGCCGAGGGCATCGTGGAGGAGACCGGCGAAGGGCTGTTCGGAGCCGTGACGGATGACCCGCGGCAGTTCGCCGCCGCCGTTGTCCGATGTCTCACCGATCGCCCGCTGGCGACCAAGCTGGCGACGGAGGGGCGCTCGTGGGCAAGCGAGAAGTTCTCCTTCGACCACTCGGTGGACCTGCAAATTCAGACGCTCGAGCGACTCGCCGCCGAGCGTCGTAGCGCAACCGTTTGATCCAACCGGCCGGTGAAGCCGTGAACGAGGCCCTTGAGTCGCAGGGTGGATTCCCAGCGTCGGTCGCGGGACGTCAGCACGGCGAGGGCGGTGAACAACTGCTCCACGATGGCGAACAGCAGCGGCACCCACCTGTGCGCACGACGCAGCCAGCGGACCCGATTGCGCGCCTCGAGGTACGGCGGCACCATGCCGGGTTCCTGGCTGGCGGTCGCATCAGGAACGGCGACAACTCGCCAGCCGGCTTGGCGCAGGCGGCACTGATAGTCCAGTTCTTCGTAGTAGAGGAAGTAGGCCTCGTCCAACGGGCCGGTGCGTTGCAGGGCCTCGGCGCGATAGAGCACAACTGCGCCGTCGACCCACTCGACCTGTTGTGGCGGCGACTGTCGCCCCGGGGCGTGCTGACGGTGCCACGGACGCGCCGTGCGTCGCCCAAGGCCGCCGCCCGCCGACCACAACGACCCGTCGCTGCGCCGCGACAGGATTGGCCCGGCGGCCCCGATGGTGGAGTCGCTGTCGACGGCAGCAAGCATCGCTTCGACAGCGCCCTTGTCGAGGAGGACCTCGTGCGTGCACACGAGCATCCGATCAGCGCTGCGCACGGCCTGCAGTTCGAGTGCAGCGTTGACGGCTGCGGCGTAGCCGAGGTTGCGGTCGAGCCGCACGACCTCCCAAGCCGGATGGGCTTCGGCAATCGCGTCCGCACTGCCGTCGGCTGAATGAACGTCCACCACGATGCGCGCATCGGGGGCGACGGTTTGCTCGTCTATCGACCTCAACGTATCGCTGACATCAGGCCAATTGCGATGGTGAACAACGATCGCCGCCAATCGCACCGGGTCAGGATGACATGGCCTAGAGTGCCTGCGTGTCACCTCGGCCGCGTGACTGGAGATATGTCGTCCGGCGCGTGCTCGGTCGTGACGAGTCGCAACCGACGCATCCGTTTGAACCACCGATTTCCATGTCGCCGAGTGTCCGACAGGGCTGCGACGACGAGCGCGTCACCATCGGTCGCTGGTCCTATGTGCTGGCGACCTTGAAGTGGTTCGACACGACGACATCACTGCGCATCGGCTCGTTCTGCTCGATCGCCGAAGACGTGGTCTTCCTGCTCGGCGGTGCACATAGGTCGGATTGGGTGACGACGTCGCCGCTGCGGATTCTCATGCGCCTGCCAGGGGCTGGAGAGGACGGTACGCCGCACTCGGACGGCGACATCATCATCGGCAACGACGTCTGGATCGCGTATGGCGCGACGGTCGCGGCCGGCGTCCATATCGGCGACGGCGCGGTGGTGGCGACGCGATCGGTGGTCCTCGAGGACGTGCCGCCCTACGCCGTCGTGGCAGGTGCACCCGCGCGCGTCCTTCGATACCGCTTCGACGAAGTGGAACGCCAGCGCCTTCTGCAGTTGCGTTGGTGGGACTGGGCCGACGATGAGATCCGGGCCAAGGTGCCGCTGCTGTGCTCGCCAGACGTAGCCGCTTTGTTGGCGGATGCGGGCGAGGCTACGAGCCGATGACCCTGGCGGCATCCTCGCGATAGCGGCGTCGTACCTCGGCAGCGTCGCCGACACGTGCCAGCTGCTGGGCCTTGAGGCCAACGGTGAGCCGGTAGCTCGCCAGTGCAAGAGCGGTGTGGAGCCCGCGCCAGCCGTCACGAAAGCCGCGCTGGCGGACGTAACCATCGAGGAACGCTTTCAACGCCGACATGAGCACGCGGGACGTCTTGGGCGCGTGCGCGGAGCTCTCCAGCGCCGACCGCGCCTCGATCGTCGTGTACCGGTCGCTGCGCTGCGCCCAGTCGGAGAGGTCGACGTAGGCGAAGTGCGTGAGGCACAGATCCTGGGTCGGCGGCAGTGCGAGCTCGCGCGCACCGGGCACCGGCTCCGGCGGCACATGGATCCGCGGACTGTGCATGAGCGATGTTCGCCGGAAGAAGCGGCGGTGCCGATCGACCTGCGGGCCGAAGGGGCCGTGCTCGGCAACCGCGCCGAACAAGTGGTTACGCCGGCCGATGACAACGACGTCGGCCTCGTCTCGTTGGGCGATGTCGCGCAGCCGTTGACCGAGTAACGGCGGCATGACTTCGTCGGCGTCGAGGATCACTATCCACTCATGTGCCGCGGCGTCGATCCCGAAGGTCCGGGCTGGCTCGACGTAACCAACTGGTTCGTGCATCAGCACTCGCGCGCCGAACGACTCCGCAATAGCCACCGTCTCATCGGAACTATGCATGTCGACAACGAGCAGCTCGTCAACGTGGTCACGCATCGACGCGAGACACAAATCCAGAGTGTCCGCCGCGTTGAGCGTGTTGACCAAGCCCGTAATCCGAGCGGTCACGAGATTCGCCTGATGGCGACCAGGATGCGCCGGAACGTCCGAGACTCCACCCGCCACATGACAGCAACATAAAGGAGCAAGCCACACAGGAGCTCTGCTGCGGTGACAACCATCGAGGTGGTCAGGAGTTGCGAAACGGCGTAGACCACGCCGGCCACAGTCGCGGCGGCGAGCCACGGCCGCCAGAACTGGGCGAAGATGTGGAGCGGCGCTTCCCGCTTCGCGGCGCGGAAGAGCAGGAAGTTCGTGAGCTGCACGCCGACGTTGGCGACGCCATACCCCTTGATGCCCAGCAGGTGGATCAAGGGCACGCCAAAGATCCACGTGCTCGCCATCCATAGCAAGGTGAACTTGAGCGCGACCATCGTCTTCCCTCGGGCGTACAGCATCGACAAGAGAGGCGAGACCGAAGCCACGAAAACGTTGGCGATCCAGAACAGTCGGAAGGTGGGCAGCGCCACCAGCCATTTTTCGCCGAATATGCCTCGAGTCAGCGGCGCCGCAAGCACGAAGCTCAGACAAGCCAGCGGCGCAACGATCAGGTTCGTGCCGAGCAGAACCTTGTCGGCGGCTTTGCCAAGAGCCAACGGATCGTCCTGAAGACGTGAAAACGTCGGAAGGTAAACCTGCTGGAAGGCCATCAGCGCCAGCACCGGGTAGGCGGCGTACGCATTCGCCCACTCGACCAACCCGACGGCACGTGCTCCGAGCAGGGCGCCGATGAACAAGGGGGCGATCGCGTCCTTCAGACTGCTCAGCACCGAGCTCATCTGGAGCGGAACGGCAAAGCGGAGCCGATCACGCAGCCCCGTGGAACGGAACACGAACCCCGGCCGCCACGGGTTCGAGTACGCCAACAGCGACGCACCGACGACCGCCTGGGACATCATCGCGACACCAATGCCGATCACGGGCCAGCCAGCGGCGGCGAGCCCGACTGCGAGCCCGTTGAACACGAGCGCCTGCAGGGCGTTGATCCCACCGAGACGGGAGAAGCGCAGCTCACGCTCGAGCATGGCGGCGGGAACCAACTGCGCCGACGACAGCACCAACGAGACAAATCCGAGCCGGATCAGCGTCGTCGTATGTGGGACTGCGTTGACTGCGTCGGCGATGACCGGCGCAAGGAACCAGCCGATGGCGAGCACCACTAGCGACAGACCGAACTGAAGAGTGAAGGAGCTCTGTTGCTCTCGTACGTTCGGCGTTTCTCGCTGACGGATGAGACTCGCGCCGAGACCGGCTTCGGCGAAGAAGTTCAGAAAGCCGACGACGAACCCGGCGACCGCGAGGACACCGAACGTTGCCGGTGCCACCAAACGGGCGAGTGCGGCGGCGCCCAGAACGTTCAAGACGGTCAGCGCGACTTGTCTGACCCCGAGCGCCATGGCGCCTCTGGCCGCTCGAGTCAGCAGTTCTGACAGAGAGACGGGCTCGGTCGGCCCGTCCGTGCCCACGGAGATACTCATGAGTTCTCGGCGCGCCGGCTCTCAGTAGGCCCCGTGGCCGCGCACCACAGCCAGAGCCGTGCGCAGCAGGATGATCAGGTCGAGCGACACTGACCAGTTCTCGACGTAATAGAGGTCGAGCCGGACGTAGTCCTCCCAGGGCAGATCGGATCGGCCGCTCACTTGCCACAGCCCGGTCAGGCCGGGCTTCACCAGCAGACGCCGGCGCACGTCGTCGCCATACTCCGCAACCTCACCCGGCAAGGGCGGACGCGGCCCGACGAGAGACATGTCGCCACGGACGACGTTCCACAGCTGCGGCAGCTCATCGAGCGACAGTCTGCGCAGCACGCGACCGAGCGGCGTCACTCGCGGATCGGCCCGCAGCTTGAACAGCAGCCCGTCGGCTTCGTTGAGTTCCGGCGCGCGCATCAGCGCCGCACCCTCGAACATCGAGCGGAACTTCCACATCGTGAACTCGCGCCCGTCCTTGCCGACGCGCGTATGCCGGTAAAGCGCCGGCCCGCGGCTGGTCAGTCGCACCAGCAGACCGATCACCAGCATCGGCAACAAAGCGGCCACCAGCGCCACACTTCCCAGCACCCGGTCGAAGACGTCCTTCATGAATCGCTTCGGACCGGTGAATGTCGGCTCGTCGACCTCCAGCAGCGGCACGGCTTCGATCGGCCGCACCGACAGCCGCGGGCCGGCGACGTCGGTCAGCGCCGGCGCGACTAGCAAGTCGATGTTGCGCCCCTCCAACGCCCAGCCGAGCCGGCGCAGCATGTCGCCGCGCTCACCGCCACGACCGGCGATGGCCACCGTGTCGGCGCCGACCTCGTCGACCACGCGAGCTGCATCGTCGGGGCTGCCGACCACAGGCACCGGCACGTCGCCGGTGTCCGACAAGCAGGCAGCAACCACTTGCAGCCCGGCGTATGGCGACCGGCCGAGCGACGTCACTAGCGAACGCACGTCGGCTGCGGTCCCGACGGCAAGCACATGATGCATGCATCGACCGTGCCGTCTTTCGCGATGCAGCACGCGCCGGGACAGCCAGCGCAAGAAGAGCGTCAGCAGACCCATGCTGAGCACGGCGAGCGCAACCACGCTTCGCGACGTGTCCGCTTTGAAGGCAAAACCTGCTAACACGAGCAGCGCCAGCATCCGCAGGGCTGCGTTGCCGATGCGGCGGAACTCCTCCGTGCCCAGACCGATGATGCGCCGGTCGTAGCCGCCGCTGGCCGCAACGATCACGACCCACACGATCCCGGACGCCAGGGCCCACAAGCGATAGTCGACGCCGAGCAGCGAGGCCGCGTCGCCGTCATACCGCACGACCACGGTTCCCACGGCGCTGGCGAGGCCGGCGACCAGGTCGAGGACGACGAGCTTGCGCCGGAGTCGGCGCTGCCAACCGAGCCGCGCGCGGGTCGGTGTCCGCGCGAGCATCCCGGTGGACATGGCCGTCATTGTCGCGCTCAGGCGGTCTCGTTCCGCAGCAACACGTCGGCAACGGCCTGTAAAGCCATCGCCGCGGGATTTGTGTCCTCGAGCTCGACTTCGCTGCCGTCGGCGAAACCGAGGCGAACCGTGGGCGGCACAGCCGGCGCGGCCCACATGGCGCGGTGCCGCGGCGCGTAAGGGGCTGGGGCGGCTCCCGCAGCGTCGCGTGAGCGGCGCCTGGACCACGGCCAGCGCACGTCGCCCTGCCGGTCTTAGGCCTGGGCCGCCGCGGCGCTGTCGAGCGAGTCGACCACCGCATAGAGCAGCGCCAGCAGGACAGCCTTCACCGACTCGCGGTCAGTCGCGTCGCACGGGACAACGGGTACGTCCGGCTCGAGGTCGAGCGTCTCGCGCACCCGCCGCTCGTCGTCCTCGTCGATGCCGTCCGCGCGGTTGAGCCCGACGACAAACGGAACGTGAGCCATCTTGCGGAATGCGTTGCAGATGCTGACGGCTTCGTGGAGCGACTCGGGACGGCTCGCGTCGACGAGTACGACGTAACCGAGCATCCCCTCGCCGAGGATCTCCCACATGAAGTCGAAACGGTCCTGACCCGGCGTACCGAACAGGTAGAGAACCAGATCGCGGTCGATCGTGATGCGGCCGAAGTCCATGGCGACCGTCGTGTCGGTCTTGGTCGACCGCGTGTCGTCGGTGATGCCCTTCTCGGTCGACAGCACCGTGATCTCGCTGATTGTGCGGATCAGCGTCGTCTTGCCGGCCGCGAACGGGCCGGTGACGACGATCTTCACGGCCTGTCCGCTGCCGCGCCGACGCGCACGTGTCGTCATCACAGACCCCTCACGCCGGCGATGAGACGCAGCAGGAGGCTCTTGTTCACGCTTGGGTCCCGTTCGATCAAGGCTGCGGGAGCGGCAGCCGGGCTCGCGCCGACCGCTGCCGCGAGAGGACGCGGCATCGGCGGCTCGGGGTATTCGACCTGACGACGCGGCAACGCCGGCTCCGGACGCTGCGGCGTGATCGTGCGCTCGAGGGTCTCCCCGGGCGGCAGCACGCGGCTCAGCGGCTTGGACGGCGCCGGCTCGGCCGGTGCGTCGATGTCGTCGGTAAGGCTGTCGCCGGAGCCGCTGGTCTGCTCGACCTCGTCGGTTTCGCCGGCCTCGTCTGTGTCATCGCTCTCGCTGGTGTCGACGGGCGTCGGCTCGTCCACCGCGACGGGGGGTTCGGGCTCAACGACCTCGACCACCGGCTCGGCTTCAACGACCGGCTCGGCTGCGACAGAAGCCGGTATGACGGCACCGCCCGCTTCGGCACGCGCGAGGAGGTTCATCCGTCGTACGAGATCACCGGCCACGTCGACGTCCGACACGACCAGCAAGCCGCGGGTCATGAGATCGGCGAGGCAGGAGACCACGGCGTACTCACCGCGTCCGAGCAGGCGAACGATCTCGGCAACGGTACGGCGCCCGTCGACGAGGGCAAGAAGTGTCCAGTCGTCACGCGAAAGCTGCAGCTCGTCGGGCGGCGTCGGCGACTGCGAAAGCACGGTCTGCGGTGACGGCACCGTCGTCGAGACGCCGGCCCAAATGTCGAGGCGGTGACGCGCTTCGGTGACGACGTCGTCGACCTGGCGGGATATGCCGACGTCGTCGGGGTTCGGCTCGTCGATGACGAACGCGAAGTCGCCGTCGGGCCAGCGGAGCAGGTCGAAGACCGTGTCGACGATGTGCTCGGAGCTCACGTCGTGCAGCACGCCGTCATCGACGGCACCGGCAACCTGCAACGCGCGGCCGACGCCGACACCTTCGGCCCCGGCGTGCTCGACAGCTGCGCTCAATGCGTCGTCGTGGACCAACCCGGCACCGATGAGGCGACGCGCGAGAGATTGCGCGGACACGTCGGCGGCACCACCGGTAATTGCACCGGTGGTGAACCAAACGACGCCATGCGCACCATCACGGCGCAAGTGCAACCCGCCGGACTTCTTCGTCATGCTCAGCAGCGAGAAGATGTCCGGCAAGCTGAAGGCGTCGATCGAGCCTTCGAGTCTCACGGTGGCCTCTGGACGTTAGGGCTGGGTCAGGGTGGGGTCAGGACCAGTTGGTCTGCTCGGTCGGCGTGACCGAGCTGTTGGGTACGTAGGCCGGCCAGGTCTGGTCGGCGGCATATGTCGGTGCGGGCTCGACCGGCGCGCTGTAGGCGGGCTCGGTCGCGACCGGCTGGTACTCGGCGACGGGTTCGTATTCGGCGACCGGCGCTGCGGCAACGGCTGCCGGCTGCTCCGGGAGGTCCCACGGCTGCTCGACCGGCTCGGTGCGCAGCACGCCGGCGACGACGGCGGCGGCGCGGCGTACCTCGTAAAGCATCATGCCGACCTTGGCGCCCTTGCTCGCCACAGCGACGAGGACGGCCTCGTCGTCGCAGGAGACCAGGAACACCGTGCCGTGCTCACCCTCGATGTAGACCTGGTTGAGCCCGCCGCGGCCGAGACCCTCGGCGGCCCGCTCGCCAAGGCTGAGCAGCGCGGCGCTCATCGCGGCGACGCGGTCCTCATCCATGGTCGCGGGAAGCGCGCTGGCCATCGGGAGGCCGTCAAAGGAGACAACCGCTGCGGCCTCAACCTCTGGCGCCTGGGCCAGGAGGTCGGCAATCGCACGGTCGAGCCGGTTGGCGCGGCTGGCAGAGTCGGACATCGAGCACCTCTCTCGCGGGCCGCGTAGGTGCGCTCTGTTGTCTGGGTCTGGCGCGGGCGGCCTCGTATTAGCCCATCGGCGCGGTATGCGGGGGCCTTGAACCCGCTATTTGTCCGGTTCTGCGCCGATCTCGCCCGAACTTTGAACCGTGAATCGGACATCCGCCGCGGGCAGCGTCCGATTCGGGGCTCAAAGTTCGGCGGAAGGTGCCTATGGAATTGGCCTTGGCTCTGCCGCGGTGACGGTTGCCGGGCAGGCGTTGCGGCCCTTCGATCTTTGGAGCCTGGGTCGGTCTAGGTGCGCAGATCAGACTGGCTGGGGCTCCAAAGTTGTGCCGTCGGGGTCGCCTCGGGCCTCCCCTGTGGAAGGGGTACGGCGGACTCGGGCGTTGGTCGTTACGCTTTGCCCGTGTTCGTCGGGGGTCGGCGGATATCCGCTGGTGTGGTGGCGTTGACCGCTGCCGTAGTTACGGCTGGGCTGACCGGTTGCAGCGGCTCCAGCAACTCCCCCACGGTCCTGCCGCCCCTGTCGACCACGCCGGCCGCCAGCGCTTCGTCCACCCCCGCCCAGAACCCCAAGGCGGCGGCGGTCGCGGTCGTGCGGGAGTACTTCCGATTGCTGAATGCACCCACGACTACTGCAACGGCGACTGCTCTGGGTGAGCTCATGACAGCCGAATGTGCATGCCAGAAAGTCGCCGATTCCACGCGCCAAGTTGCCGAACGGCATCAGCACTACTTCGGCAAAACGACCGCCACGAGCCTCATCCCCAGCTCGATCGATGCACAGCACGTCGAGGTAATCGCTGAGTACGGCTATACCGCGTCTGGCATCGCGCGTTTCGACGGCTCCATCGTCAGCCGCTCGGGCGGCCGGGTGGGTGCGACGCTGGACATTCGCCTAACAAGAACAGCCCAGGGATGGCGCATCGCGCAGCTCGTGTACGTGCGTCAGGGCCGCCCGCGATGAAACGCCTGCTGATCGTGCTTCTACTTTTGTCGATAGCGGGCCTGCAAGATCCCGGTTTCGCCGACGGCGGACCACCGTGTGTCACGCGCGCCGGCAATAACTGCGGAGGCGTGACAGCCGATCAAGCTCGGGGCGATTTTCACGGGTTGATCATGGTGCCGGGGCAGGACGGGGTGCTGGATCTCGCGATGCACTCCGGCAGCAAGCCTGGCTGTGGGGACTGCAACTGGACCCTTGTTCTTGCGTGCTGGCACACCGATCCGCATGACCTGAACAGCCAACTCCCGTGCAACGGCCCTGGGCAGTCACCGAAATGCGGAAAGGGCCAAACGCTCTACGACCTGTTTCTCAGCACCGATACCGAGGGCGCGCACATCGTGACCCAGCTGTGCCTGGGTGGGCCGCAGGACGTTGTTGATGTCAGTGACCTTGCCGCGACAGACGTCGACCGCTATCTCAAGGACGTCGTGCCGCCGCTGATGCACATCGGCACGCAGCCGCCGCGTGATGCGTTGGCGGGTGTTCCGACGTACTTCCAGGTCAGTTCGCCCGACCCGGCGCCGCAACAGTTCGGCGGTGCGCCCGTCACGGAGACCATCACGATCAAGGCTGCGACATACAGCTGGAACTGGGGCGACGGCACCTCTCCGCTGAAGACGACCGACCCCGGCGCGCCATACCCCGACGGGACGGTCACGCACACCTACGTGCACGCGGCGCACGTCAGCGGCACGCTGACGACGGAGTGGACGGCGACCTACACGGTGACGGCCGGTGGCCGCACGTTAGGCCCGTTCAACGCGACCGGCACGGTCACCCGCACCCAGCCGTTCACCCTCACCGTCGACCGAGCCCGCAGCCACCTCGTCAGCCACGGTTGATCATCAAGCGCCGAGGGCGAGCATGCCGGCGTTGCGCATGATGCCGACGTCCGGCATGTGACCCGTCATCAGCTCTACCTGTAACGCCGCTTGCTCCACCAGCAGGTCGAGCCCACCGATCACGACTCCGTCGCGCGCAGACCACGCCGCCGCCAGGACCGTCGGCCAGGGCGCGTAGACGACGTCGAAGAGCACTCCCGGAAGGGACCCGGGCAGGTCGACGACCAAACCGTCCGTCGCGCCCGCCGGCGTCGTCGACACCACGAGTTCCGCCTCGCCCAGCCGCGGCGCTGCAAGCTCGAACGGCTGCACGTCCGGCGCCGGCACCCCGACGCGCATCGCGACCTCGGCCAGCTCGGCAGCGGCCGGCTCCGGCCGGCGCGCATACACCGTCACCGCCGCACCCAACGGCGCGAGCGCCGCAAACGCTGACGCCGCGGTCGCTCCCCCGCCCAAGACCATCGCCGACGCGATGGCCATCACGCCTTCGGCCCGCAATGCGGAAACCATGCCGGGAACGTCGGTGTTGGCGCCATACCAATCGCCCTCGACGCCGCCGAACAACACGGTGTTCGCCGCGCCCACATCGGCTGCCACGCGATCGGTGCGAGCCAGCATCGGCATCACCGCACGCTTAAGAGGCATCGTCAGCGAGACGCCCGCCAACCCCGCGGCTTCCAACGACCGCAACGTCTCCGGCAACGCGTCCTCGCCGCACTCGACCGCCTCATAGGACCAGTCGCTATAGCCGAGCTGCTCATAGGCGGCCCGGTGCAACACCGGCGACAGCGAATGCGCGATCGGCGACCCCAGGACCGCCGCGCCGCGGCGCGAGCTGCCCCTCACTGCACGCCGTTGCGCCGACTCTGCGCGACGAGCACGTTGAACTCGTCCAACGTCTTCGCAAAGCCCGCGTGCCCGGCCTTGTCGATCGTCACGAAGTAGAGATACGGCCCGTGCGCGGGATGCAGCGCCGCGTTCAGCGCGGTCTCACCCGGCGACGCGATCGGCGTCGGCGGCAACCCGACATTGATCCGCGTGTTGTATGGCGAGTCCAGCTGCAGGTCCGACGACGTCAGCCCGCCATGGTCCGGCGGCAGCACGTAATAGAGCGTCGCATCCGACTGCAACGCCATCCCTTGATGCAGCCGGTTGTAGAAGACCTCGGCAATCTTCGGAAAGTCGGACTGCACGCGTCCTTCACGTTCGATGATCGACGCCAACGTCAACACCTGGTATGGCGACAACCCCGTCGCCTTCGCATCCGCGACGAGGTGAATCGACGTCGCCTCCTGGTTGAACCGCGTCACCATCGCGCTCAACGCCTGCACCGCTGTCGTCTTCGGCGGGAAGTTGTACGTCGCCGGGAACAGGAACCCCTCGAGCGGATGGCCCGCACCCCATGACGGCACACCGAGCGCTGACGGGTTCTTCGCCGCCGTCTCCAGGTCCGCCGACGAGATCGATGTGTTCGCCGCGATCGTGGCGATGATGTCCCGCAGCCGTCGGCCCTCCGGGATCGTCACCCGGGCCTGCACGAGCGACGCCGGATCCAGCAGCAACGCCAACGCCGCCGAGCTGCTCATGTGCAGGTGCAGCTTGTAATAGCCCGGCCCGATCGACGCCGCCCGCGGGTTACTGCTCGCCGCATCCGTGAACGCGCTGGAACTGGCGACGACATTGGCGTCAGCGAGCTCTTGTCCGATCGTGGTGAGCGAGTCGCCCGGGTTGATCTGCACTTGCACCGACCCATAGCCGTTGCCGCTGTAGTCCGCCGACCCGAACAGCGAATGCACGATGTGCGAACCGACCAAGATGACGGCGACAACGATCCCGATGACGGCCAGGCCGACCGCACCGATGACGAGCCGACGACGACCGTATGGCGGCCGCGGCGTCGCCTCGTCCTCATGCGACAGTCCCAGCTGGTCGGTCACGAAACCTCCACGAGTTCGCCAGTCGGCTCCCCCGTTGAGCGTTCACCGTCCAACGCCGCTTGCAAGATGACAGCAGCTGCCGCGGCATCGATGCGACCACGCGACGACTTGATCGACTCACCGGACGCATGCAGTGACCGCTGCGCGCTGACGGTCGACAGTCTCTCGTCGACGAGTCGCACCGGAACGGGCGCCACGCGGCCGGCGATCAACCCGGCGTAGTCGCGTGCAGCGATAGCCGCAGCCCCGTGCCGATCCCCGAGCGTGCGCGGCATACCCACCACTATCTCGATCGCCTCCCGCTCGGCAACAAGCGCCACCAGCTCTCCCAACTCCCCCAGGTCCCGCCGACGCCGCAGGACAGTGACCGGAGACGCCAAGATCCCGGACGGATCCGAAGCAGCGACACCGACGCGAACAGACCCGACATCGACCCCCACGCGCACGCCGTCACGCATCGCTGAGGGAGGCGACCGCACGCCGACCGCCCTGGCCGCTCATCCGCCCGACGTGACGCGCTCGCCGATGCGGTTACGGACGATGAGCAGGGCTTCGTCGATCGCCTCGGGCTTGGACCCGCCGCCTTGCGCGACGTCGTCGCGGCCGCCGCCACCCCCGCCGAGCATCTGCGCTGCCACCCGGACCAGGTCACCCGCCGCCAGGCCCCGCTCGCGGCCCTTGTCATTGACCGCGACGACGACCACCGGGCGCCCGTCGGACGCAGCAGCCATCGCGATGACGGCGGGCTTGTCCGCACCCAGCCGGCCGCGGATGTCGAGCGCGAGCTTGCGCAGGTCGTCCGCAGGCGTCCCGTCCGGCGCGTGATGCGCCACCACCGCGACGCCGTACTCGTCCAATGCTTTTGCCGCCAGATCTCCGGCTTGCTCGAGCACGCTCGCGGCGCGCAGCTTCTCGAGCTCCTTCTCCAGCTCGCGCACCCGCGCCACTGCTGTCGACACCCGTTCGACCAGTTCTTCCGGCCGCGCCTTGAGCGCCTCAGTCAGCTTTGACACCAGCACGTGTTCGCGTGCAAGGAAGTTGAACGCATCGAAGCCGACCAGGCCCTCGATCCGCCGCAAGCCACTGGCGATCGACGACTCGCCCAGCAGCTTCACCAGCCCTAGCTGCGCCGACCGCGCCGCGTGCGTCCCGCCGCACAGCTCTCGCGCGTATTCGCCGACTTCGACCACGCGCACCGCGTCGCCATACTTCTCGTTGAATAGCGCAATCGCGCCGATCCGCCGCGCCTCGTCCTGGGTCGTGACGAACGCGCGCACCGGCAGGTCCTCGAGCAGCACCGAGTTGATTTCCGCCTCGACATCGCCAAGCACCGACGCGGGCACCGCGGTCGGCGCGGAGAAGTCGAACCGGAACCGCCCCGCGTCGTTAAGCGAGCCCGCTTGCGCCGCCTGCTCACCCAACGCACGACGGATCGCCTGGTGCACAAGGTGCGTCGCGGTGTGCGCACGCGACACCGCCTTACGTCGCGAGACGTCCACGACCGACACGACCGGCGAACCCACGACGACCTCACCGGTCAGGACGCGCCCGCGGTGCACGGTCAGGTCGTTGATCCCCGGCGGTTTCTGCGCGTCATAGACCTGGATGACGGCGCCGTTCCCGAGCGTGATCGTGCCGTGGTCGGCAAGCTGGCCACCACCCTCGGCATAGAACGGGGTGCGGTCGAGCGACAGCTCGACGTCAGTGCCCTCGGACGCGAGATCGACCGCGATGCCATCGACGAGAAGTCCCCGCAGCATGCCCTCGGACTCGACATCGGCATAGCCCATGAATGTCGTCGAGCCGCCCGCGTCGAGCAGCGAACGATAGACGCTGAGGTCGACGTGACCGGTCTTGCGCTCCCGCGCATCGGCCTTCGCGCGCGACCGCTGCTCGTCCATGAGCCGGCGGAACTCGGTCTCGTCGACCTCGAGCCCTTGCTCGTGCGCCATCTCGATCGTGAGGTCGATCGGGAAGCCATAGGTGTCGTGCAGCGCAAACGCCTGATCGCCCGGGACCAGCGCCGCCCCCTGCGACCGCGTCTCCGACGCGATCCGGTCGAACATCGTCGACCCCGTGCGCAGCGTGGAGAGGAACGACTCCTCTTCCTGCGCCGCAACCGCTTCGATACGCACTTGATCCGTGACCAGCTCCGGGTATGACGCGCCCATCACCTGACACGTCCGCGCGACCAGTTCGGTTATCGCCGCGCGATCCGCACCGAGCAGGCGAAGGTTGCGGATGACGCGGCGCAGCATCCGACGCAGCACGTAGCCACGGCCTTCGTTGCCGGGGATGACGCCATCCGCGATGAGCATCGTCGACGTGCGCGTGTGGTCGGCAATAACGCGTAGCCGCACGTCGCTCGTGTGGCTGTCGCCATAACGAACGCCCGTGATCTCGCCGCCGAGGTCGAGCAACGGCCGCAGCAGGTCGGTCTCGTAGACGTTGTCGACGCCCTGGAGCAGCACCGCCATCCGCTCGATGCCCATGCCGGTGTCGATGTTCTTCGCCGGCAGTTCGCCCGCAATGTCGAAGTCCGGCTTGCTCCGCACCGCGGAGAGCTCGAACTCCATGAAGACGAGGTTCCAGACCTCGAGATAACGCTCCTCGTCGACGATCGGACCGCCGTCGCGCCCGTGAGCGGGACCACGGTCGTAGTAGATCTCGCTGCACGGGCCACCTGGGCCGGGCACGCCCATGTGCCAGTAGTTGTCTTCCACGCCGCGACGCTGCACCCGCTCCGGCGGCAGACCGACGACCTTCGTCCAGAGGTCGAACGCTTCGTCGTCGTCCTGATAGACGGTTGCCCACAGCCGGTCCGGGTCGAAGCCGTAGCCGCCGCTGTCGACAGATGACGTCAGCAGCTCCCAGCCGAGCGTGATCGCGCCCTCTTTGAAGTAGTCACCGAAGGAGAAGTTCCCGGCCATCTGAAAGAACGTGTTGTGGCGGGTCGTCGTACCGACGATGTCGATGTCCGGCGTACGCACGCATTTCTGCACGCTCGTCGCACGTGGGTATGGCGCGGGCGACTGGCCGAGGAAGTACGGCTTGAACTGCACCATGCCCGCGTTGACCAGCAGCAGGGTCGGGTCATCAGCAACGAGCGAGGCAGACGGCACGACTGTGTGCCCCCGCGCCTCGAAAAAGCGCAGGAACCGCTCGCGGATCTCCGCGGAGTTCATGGCGGTTACTCCTCGTCGTTGTCCAAGCCAAGTGCGTCGCGCAGCTCAACCTCGCGCTCGGCGGCATAATGCTGCACCTCAGCCCACCATTGCGCGACACGATCGCCGACACCACCAGCCTGAGCGGCGATGCCGTCTGGGGTCCATTTGTTTGCTGCTGCTGTCACCCGTCGCACGATGAGCACCCCGGCGGTGGCGCCGAGTGCGACATAGAAAAGACGTCGCACTAGATGTCGCTCCCGGCCGCGTGCTTACCGATGCTCTTGCGGGCTTTGCGTTCGGCCTTGACCTCCTGCTTGATCCGCTTGCGGAGGTCGGCTTCGTTGCGCTCGCTGAGGGCGCGGCGGACGCCATACGAGAACGCTGCCACCTTGACCACCGGTGAGCCCAGCGTCGCGGCGAACACACCAGTGAGCGCCGAGATGTTCGTCGAGATCGTCTGCACGTTGGCGGTGATCGCGTCGACGCGCTGGAGCTCGAGGTTGACGTGCGTCACCGACGTCGTGACCTCGCCGAGCAGCGGAACTGTCTGGTCGGTGACACCTTGTACGAGACTGCGGCTTTCGCCGATGACCTTGCCGAGCTTCACAAGCACGTAGGCGATGAAGCAGACAAGAATGGCCCAGAACACGGCGACGATGAGGCCCGCGACCTCGCCGCCGGAGAGGCCATCGGCCACGACCGTCATGCCTGCTTACTCCTCACGTGTCCTGCCCATCACTGTCAACACCACCGCGGGTGATCCGGCGCAGCTTGGCGAGTCGTTCGCCGATGGTTCGCTCCGCACCGTTCTCCGACGGCTCGTAGTAGTCCCGGCCGACGACCGGATCGGGCGCATATTGCTGCTCGACGACGCCGTTCGGGAAGTCATGAGCGTATCGGTAGCCCTTCCCGTGCTGGAGCCGCTTGGCGCCGGGGTAGTGCGCATCCCGGAGATGGGCGGGTACGGCGCCACTCAGCCCGGCTCGCACATCCGCCGAGGCGGCGCCGATCGCGCGGATGACCGCGTTGCTCTTGGGCGCCACAGCCAGGTAAATGGTGGCCTCGGCCAGGTTGAGCTGCGCCTCCGGCAAGCCGACCAGCTGTAGCGCGTTGGCGGCGGCGACCGCGATCGGCAGGGCCTGCGGGTCGGCGAGACCGACGTCCTCGCTGGCGAGGATGACGAGGCGCCGGGCGATGAAGCGCGGGTCCTCGCCGGCCTCGATCATCCGGGCCAGGTAGTGCAGCGCCGCGTCGACGTCGCTGCCGCGGATGCTCTTGATGAACGCGCTCACGACGTCGTAGTGCTGGTCGCCCTCGCGGTCGTAGCGGACTGCAGCCCGGTCGACAGCTTGTTCGAGCGTGGCGAGGTCGATCTCGCTCTTGTCGAGCGCCTCTGCGGCGCCGGCGCCGGCTTCGAGCGCGGTCAGAGCCCGGCGGGCGTCGCCGCCGGCGACCGTGAGGAGATGGTCGAGGGCCTCGGGGGCGAGGGTGAAACGGCCGGCCAGGCCGCGCTCGTCGGCGAGCGCGCGCTGGACCAGGTCGCGGATGTCGTCCTCGTCGAGCGCCTCGAGGGTGAGGAGCAGCGAGCGAGACAGCAGCGGCGAGATGACGGAGAAGAACGGGTTCTCCGTGGTTGCGCCGACGAAGGTCACGAGGCCGGCCTCGGCTCCCGGCAGCAGGGCGTCCTGCTGGGACTTGTTGAACCGATGCACCTCGTCGACGAACAGCACGGTGCGCTCGCCGCCCATGCCGAGCCGGTCCTTGGCCTCGTCGATGGCGGCGCGGACGTCCTTCACTCCCGCGGTCACCGCGCTCAGCTCGACGAAGCGGCGGCCGGAGGCGATCAGCCGCGCGATGGTGGTCTTGCCACTCCCGGGTGGGCCCCACAGCAGGACCGACGTCGTACCCCCGCCTTCGACCAGGCGGCGCAGCGGCGAGCCGGGGCCGAGGAGATGGTCCTGGCCGACGACCTCGTCGAGCGTGGCCGGACGCATCCGGGCCGCAAGCGGGGCAACCGCCATTGCGGCCTCCCGCGCTGCGTCCTCGAACAAGTCCCCAGACATCTGTTCGAGCCTAGTTCCCGCAGGGATTCGGGCATCTGGCGTCGAAGCGGGCAGGATGAAGCGTTCCGTGATTCTGGCCGCCACCGCGGCGCTCGGTCTGACCGGTCTCGGCCTGGGGCTCACCCCCGCGTCCGGCGCCAAGACGGTCAACAACGTCAGCGCGATCAAGTTCGGGGTGCCGCGCATCGTCGACCCGGTGCACACCTACGGCGAGCCGGACATCAAGGTCGCGCCCAACGGCACGATCTATGTCTCCGGGCCGCAGGGCACGGGCGTGCAGCGCTCGATCTGGAACGCCTCGTATGACGGCGGCGACTCCTATCGCCTCGTCCAGGACAACAAGACGGGCTCGGCGCCGCCGAGTGCGACGGCCCCGACGAAGTCGACGATGGGTCCGGGCGGCGGCGACACCGAGATCGCGATCGACCGGCACAACAACATCTATTACGCCGACCTCTATGCGCTGGCGTGCTTCACGACGGCTTACTCGCACGACAACGGCAAGACGGTCCAGTCGACGCCGCTCGGCTGCTCGTCCGCCGGCGCGGACCGGCAGTGGTTCGCGATGTTCGATCCGGCGCCGTCGGACCACACGATCTCGCCGTACAAGGGCGCGAAGCCGATCGTGTACATGAAGTACACGTCCGGTACGACGGGCTCGAAGATCGACTACACGACAGGTGACGACCCGACCAACTGGCATCAGGGTGACGGCGCGGCTGTCATCGCCGACCAGTCGCCGTACTCCCCGACCGATGCGCCGATGGTCGTCGACCAGCACACCGGCGACGGGCTCAACATCGTCAATACCGGCAACACCGGCCTCGCGCTCGCAGTCAGCGAGCCGGCGAAGGACGGCAGCGCGCATCTCGTCACGCACTACGAGACGATCATCCCGACGTTGCCGGGCAACCCGAGCACGTTGTTTCCCGGCTTCACCGAGGACAAGGCGCGCAACCTCTACGTCGTCTGGGTCGACGACAAGGACTACCAGGTCTATTACTCGTGGGCGAAGCCGAACACGAGCGGCACCGACTGGGGCAAGTGGAGCGCTCCGATCCACATCAACACGCCCCCGTCCGCAACGAACCTGATGCCGTGGGTCCAGGCCGGTAAGAACGGCATCCTCGACGTCGTCTGGTACGGCACAGACATGACGCTCAAGCAGCTCGGGCCCGATGGGCCGTCGGCGCAGAAGCATCAGGCGTGGTGGGCATGGTTCGCTCAGATCTCGAACGCGGCCAACACGAAGCCGCACATCGTGCAGTCACGAGCGAGCCAACATCCCATGCATTACAACGACATTTGCATGTTGGGCACTGGGTGCATCACGGCGCAGGGCAACCGTAACCTCGCGGACTTCTTCGAGGTGACGATCGACAACCAGGGCCGCGCCCGCATCGTCTATACCGACACGTCGAACAATCTCGCGGGCCCGACCGGCGCAGTGCCGGCCGCCGACCACTCCGGTGCGGCCGTCGTCACGACGGTGACGCAGCAGACCGGTCTCAACGCCTGGACGGGCAAGCCGCTCAAGGCTGCCGAGTCACGCGCACCGCGGCTGCAGATCACCGACCCGACGGGTGACGCGAAGTATCCCGTCATCGGCGGCAGCGGTGTCGCCGGGGCGGACATCGAGCGCGTGATGATGGAGCGCGACAAGAACACGCTCGACATCCTCGTCTGGTTGCGACACGGCACGCTTGCCGACGCGGCGACAGCCGCGGCGGCGCCATACGGCCGTCTGGTCGTGCGTTGGCAGATGGGCAACACGCTCTATCACGCAGGCATCGACCAGGACGCCGCCGGCGACACGCCTGCGTTCTACGCCGGCAAGACGCAGAGCACCGACTCGTGCTCGGTGTCGGCGTGCGACCCGCACACGCTCGACTATGTCGCGCCACCGCTTGCCGGAGCAGTAGCGGTGCCGGGTCGCTACAAGGTCGGCCAGAACACCGTCTACAAGCTGCGCGTGCCGGTGTCGGCGATCGGCAACCCGACCTGGCACTCGCGGCTCGAGTCGGTGTCGGCATATGTGTTCGCGGCGGCAGTGCCCGGCAGCGTGCAGGACTCGAAGCCGCAGAGCGACGTCGATCAGGTGCCGCTGGAGCTCGACGGCACGAAGACGTTCAACTTCCGCGCGGACGTCGAACACGGCACCAACCCAGACGCGGGCGTATTCGCGGGGCTGGCGCTTCCGCTACCGCTAGCAGCACTGGCGGCGCGGCGCCGCCGCCGCCGCCGAGCCGGTTGAGTGTGACGAAAATCGTCGTTAGGCGACGCCTAACGACGATTTTCGTCACACTCAACCCTGATCCACCGTTCGTTGACTGCTTGAGCGAGTCGTAACAGCAAGATGCCCTTGCGTGGCAACAGAATTGGGCTTGTCTAAGGACCATTTCG
>Ga0207652_10000154_pt1 | contig 74554 bp, 52 predicted proteins | sample KBSC63BmetaG_FD_184334 | JGI IMG/M metagenome (GOLD analysis project Ga0207652, IMG submission 184334) | Corn rhizosphere microbial communities from Kellogg Biological Station, Michigan, USA - KBS C6-3B metaG (SPAdes) (version 2) | ecosystem: Host-associated > Plants > Roots > Rhizosphere ... | reverse complement strand
TGCCGCCGCGATTGATTTGCAGTGGCGCCAATTGCTTACCTACTTCTTCTATATACTTTTTATATTCTTCCAGGTATTGTTTTTCCTTGCTGCGTACAACAAGACCCTTTATATTTTGAAGCGAGTAAGGATAACCGCCAAACTCCCACTCAGCCATACGTAAGGGCTTGGCCGCAGTATTACCCAAAGTCCTGCTTTTTGTGCATCTTTTACAAATTGCGCAATATCATTATTTCCGGTAAAATCAAATTTCCCTTTTTGAGGCTCGTGCAAATTCCAAAATACGTAAGTGCTGATGGTGTTCAATCCCATGGCCTTCGCCATTTTCATCCTGGCCATCCATGCTTCGCGGGGAATTCTTGGATAATGCATTTCTCCTGAGATGATCTGAAATGGCTGTTTATCTAAAAGAAAAACAGAATCACCTAATGTAAATGTATGTTTCACCTGTTTTTTTTGCTGCGCCGAAGTGAACAAACATAAAGCTACCAGGCAACCAATAAGTAAAAGTGACAAGAAAGCTTTCCTTTTATTCACGTGTATATTTTGATTGTTTAGCAAGTGCAATTTTTAAAAGTTTAATCCGGATTGCCTTTCTTTTTTATTTGCCGGTAGAAGGATTGAAGAATATAAAAGGCTTCTTTTTTATTTCCGTTGTTACTAAACAACCCTTTCCGGTTCCAGCCTTGCTGGTAGATTGGATTATTTCTTTTGGGAGATCTGAAATCTGCCAATACCCAGGGCGATAAGCCTACCCAGTTATCAGGCATGCGTTTGAACATATTTATTTGCTCGCGGTAATACCACGCCTGGTATTCTTCGCTGAACCTGGTAAGAGAATCTGCATGAAAACCAAACTTCGCGCCGGCGCCGGTTTCACTGATAAATAAAGGTTTATCATACACAGTGCTCCAGTTGGCAGTGCGGCAGGAACTCGGCGATCCTCCATACCATCCGAGGTATTCATTAAAAGCCACGAGGTCAACATACTGTCCTAAGGGATCATTGATGACATGCATTTTGCTATTAGAATTATAATTCACTTCCAAAGCTGCAGAAACCATGCGCGTGCTATCGAGCGCTTTTGCCGACAGGATCAGGTTGTGCATAAATTCAGTACGTACGGGGCTTACCGGTGTTTCATTACCCACAGACCAAATGATAATGCTGGCGCGGTTTTTATCGCGTGTGACCATTTCCGTCAACTGCTGCTTTGCCTTTTCATACACCTCCGGGTTTCCAAAATCTATCGTCCAGTAAACAGGAATTTCCGACCAGACGAGAAAGCCGAGAGAATCTGCCATGCGCGTCATGCTTTCATCGTGCGGATAATGTGCGAGTCGAACCATATTACAACCGAGTTCTTTTGCCCAGCCAAGTAATTGTGCAGCGTCCTTTTTACTGTACGCACGCCGCATCTCCTGGGGAATTTCTTCGTGGATGGCAATGCCTCTCATAAAAATGGATTTACCATTTAACAGTACTTTCTTTCCAAAAGCTTCTACAGTGCGGAAACCGATCTTATCTTCAACTTGATGAGTACCATTGCTGACGATAACTTTATACCGTTTGGGATCTTCAGGCGACCATAATTTTACAGTGGGAAGTTGAAAACTAAAATTGGTTATTGAATCGGTAACCGGAAAGCTTTGCTTTACTTTCAATTCAGGAATATCAATAACGACATTTCCTGAACCTTGACCGTTTAGTTTAACCCATCCCTCCACCTCTGCATTTTTTGTGGCAGGCACTTCACCTGCTTCCGGCTTTTTCAGATGAATTGAAAAATCCTGGATAAAAGTTTTTGGAACTTCAACGAGATCTACCGACCGTGTAATACCGCCATAGTTCCACCAATCAGTATTTACGGCAGGCACTTCTTCCTTACCTCTTTCGTTATTAACTCTTACTACCAGAAAATTGTCCTTCCTTTTTAGAACAGAATCAGGAATTTCAAAGTTGAACGGAGTAAATCCGCCAACATGCATTCCGAGTTTTTTACCATTCAGGTAAACGTCTGCCCTGTAATTAACGGCACCGAAGTAAATGAATAGCCTGTCAGACGGATTGTGTTTTTGATAATCAAATGATTTTTTATACCAAACCGTTCCTTCGTAATAGAGAAATTTCGGATCCTGTGAATTCCAATCTCCCGGTACTTTTAAACTGTATTTATCAGTGTAACCGAATTCTTTCAGGTCACTTTTATTTTTCGGTTTATCGCTGTTCCAATACGCCGATGCACTATTTTCATTCATTTCTTTATAGCGATAATCGTAAAAGCCGGTTTCATACGGATCAACAATATATTGCCACTTGCCATCCAGGCTTACAGCATTGCGATTTGCGATGTCGGTTATTAAATTTAACTGGGCATGTGATAATTGACAAATGAGCATCATCGCCACTGTGACGATTGCAATGTTGATCTGTTTTGTTGGATATGGCATGTTTCTGTTTTTTATCTGTTTAAATCGAGTGCATGATCGGGAGCCAGATACTGACCGCTCCATGCTTTTACTGACGTCCATGCTGTTTCCGGCCCCGACCAGAAAGGATCTGTTGCAGGCAAACCAAGAGGCAAAAATATTTCAGAACATAAGTAAAGGCTTCCTGTTGTGATATAAACATCCGCAAGTTCCGGCTGATGTCCGCTCAAACCAATATTTAACCACCCGTTAGCATCAAAACTGGCAGGAGATCCCAATGTTTTTTTAATAACTGCGGTCAATGCGCTCCGCACTTGGGCAGGTGGAAGGGATGAAGGCAACTCTTTTCGCAACGACATGTCGGCAAGCTGATGAAAAGCGCCGCCGCGGTAAACGATTGAACGGCCCGTCACCGGGTAACTACCGTCGGTATTGATCATCCGTTCCTGTATCTCTGCATACCGCTTTCTTATTCTTTCAAATTTCGGAATAAAGAAATTATAACTATTTCTTCGTTTGCTGATGGTTTCCAATACCACCTCAAGGTATGGCTGTATTACATAGCTGTTATAATAATCCAAATGAAATTGCATGCCATCAGAAAACATCCCATCGCCTACATACCAATGTTCCGAAAATTCCCTTACAGCATAATCAATTCTTACCGGATCGTAAGGAAGATTATAGTTACAAAAAAAAGTTTCGATCATGGCAGAAAAAAGAAGCCAGTTGGAATAAACGGGAACCGTATTCCTGGTGGTCAAAAAGGCGGCAACCACTTGTTTTTGAACTACTGAATCCAGGTGATTCCACACCCAGGGACAACGGATCAAACCTAATGCTAAAAAAGATGCGTCAACCAATGGTTGGCCGCCATCCCACTTCATATAATCTTTCGACAAAGGATTTACTGCATTAGCGACTGCTTTTAAAGACCATTGGCGATATTGGTCGCGAAGCGCAACTTCTTCCTTCGAACCTCTTTCAGAATTGATCCAGGGAGCTATACCGCTAAAGGTTCTGCCAAAGGCTTCCAGGTACGCTACTTTGCTTCGCTCTGCTGCGTTGTCGATATGTGGCGATTGAACCTCGCGCATGTGTTGCTTTAACTGATCCTTAGCAAGATTCAGCATTACCGGCCGCGCAACTTTATCCATATAATTTAGCCACAACTGGCGGTCGCTGTTATTATTCTGCCCTTTTGCGACGAAAGCAATTCCAAAACTTAACAGGATTACGACGCTTTTTACAACCGCGATATATCTTTTATATAGTTGACTTGAAAACTTTCTATTTATTCTTTTCATGATTGTTGATCAGGTTTATTTTTAGTTTGATCGCTTTTTTAAAACACTGAATCTATTTTTCAGGCTTCACGGGTTTCGTTATTCCTGTCAGTGTAGGCTTCACTTCTTTTATGGTACCGTCTTTATTAAAATACAAACGATCAATGCATACTTCCCGATGATAGCCGGCAGCAGCGCCCATCGTTATTCCTTTTGGAATCGTGAACCGATGATAAATAATATACCAGTCGTCGGTACCAGGGACATTCAATACGCAGTTATGCCCGGTAGCATAAATACCCTTTGTGGCATCCTTTTTTATAACAATGTTATTTGAAGGAATGGTTATCTTACCTGCCGGCGAATCAGAATAACCATAACGCACTTTATAATCAGAACTGCGGGTATCGTCCTCGCTCCACATAAAATAATACCGACCTTTCCGGTAAGCGACCTCCGTGCCTTCTCTGAAAGTATTATCAGGGGTAATGATTTTGATAGAGGCAGTATCAATGGAAACCATGTCTTTATTTAACTGTGCCACTGCCATATAGCCGTTACCCCAATACAAATAATCTTTACCCGAAACAGGATCGTGAAAAACATCCGGATCTATCTGCTGGCCACCCCTTCCATTGCCCGGACGTTTTGCAATCAACGGTTTCCCTGAATCAACGAAAGGGCCGGCCGGATCATCAGCAACAGCTACTCCTATTTTTTGCGCAGCACAGAAATAAAAAAAGTAGTTATATTTTCCATCCACTTTCTTCTCAGTGATGGTGGGCGCCCAGGCGTTGCGCTTTGCCCACTGAACATCTTTCATCAAATCCAGGATCACACCTTCATCTTTCCAGTTCACAAAATCGGGTGAAGAAAAAGTTTTGAAATAAGTACCGGACCAGCCGGTAAAGCCATCTGAGGTTGGATAAATATAATATTTACCCGTTTTATGTGAATACAAAACTTCCGGATCCGCATAATAACCATCAAAGAGCGGGTTGTTGTTGATGGCAACATTTACCATGTATTCTTTTGTAGTATGCCCGGGAACTTGTATGTTGTAAGTAACAGAACCTTTACTAAAATCAACATCAGCTTTTGGAGTAATTTTTACTCCGGGCAGTTGCATAAAATCCGGGTTAAAGGATTTCAAATCCGTTCCCGGATGCACCGGCAAAAGAACGGTTGAGTGGAGCGTGTCTAACTCAATATTGAGGCGATGTATTAACTTATTCGCTGCAGTGCCTATGACATCATCCGGATTATAAAAAGCAGCTTCCAGTTTCCTTGCTTCTTCAGTAGTTATGGGCATTACTGTACCATGCCGTGGGTTGAAATTCGTCGATACTTCACTGTCCACAATCTTAAAATGCCGCAAGTCGGTGCTTTTGGTAAATTGGTAGCGGCCGCTGGTGTACATATCATACATCAGGATATATCCACTGCCATCATTGAGCTTGAAAGTGCCGGCACCTTCAACGGGGCGTTTTGTTTGCTGCACATAATCCTCGCTTTGCAAAGTGTAGCCGTTTGTAAGGTCTTCAGATACGGCTATTTTGATACCAGGCTGGCGGTCTTCCGTTTTAAAAAACAAGTAATATTTGCCATCTTTTTTTTCAATGTCGCCATCAATACACGCTGCATTGTCCGGGCTGTAAAATAATTGTTTTGGCTCACCTTCCAAATCGGTAAAATCTTTATTTGCGTAGGCATAATAAATTTTATCAGGTTCTTTATTATATTTCATGGAAAAGTAGATCATATACTTTTTTGCGGAATCATCATAAACGGTTTGCGGTGCCCACACACGCAGCAGGCTGTCCTGCCCGGGATATTTTTTTTGAATATTTACTACAGCAGAAGTCCAGTGAATAAGATCAGTTGATCTTAATAACACCATTGCCCTGTTAGAGTTCCACCCATTAGCAGAAACCATATCGGTGGCTACCATGTAAAATGTTTTACCATCGTTGCCCCGTAAGATGTGCGGATCACGAACGCCGCCAGTGGAACTGATCTTCTCCGACGCAATAACAGGCTTATTTTCATTCAATGCCCAATAATGATAGCCATCATTACTTAGTGCATAATGGATTGACTCTTCACTTGTAGCATTGCCGGTAAAATACACAAACAGGTACGCATTAAAATCAGGCTTCCGTGATTTGGCAGTAGAAATTTGGCTGTTCCCGGCAATCGGCGAAGGGGCTTGGAAGCCACAAATAGTAAACAACAGTATGATAAAATATGAAACCGTCGACATGAACAATACGATTTGATTAACTTATTTTTTTTGATATACTCTCACATAATCTATTTCAAATTTCTTAGGAAAGGAAGTTTGCGACGGATCGCCGCCATTATCCCCGCCGATAGCCAGATTCAGTAACATATAATGGGGTTGCTTAAAAGGATTAAATCCGCTTCCATCTTTATTTACCAGTGAATCCAATGGCACTTTATTAAGCAACTGGTCATCTACATACAAAGCAATAAAGTTTTCATTCCAATCCATTTGCCAGGTATGAAATTTTGCAGCCCAATTTTTACCACCCATCGAATCTATGTTGAACCGGTTGCTAAACCATTCTGGTTTATGATCTTTTCCGAGGCAGGCAACATTCGCCAACAGTTTTTTCCGGTAATATTCCATGATGTCAATTTCGCCACTGGCCGGCCATTCTTTATCCAAACCCAACGTCCACCAGGCAGGCCACATACCGTTGCTGATATCAATGCGGGCTCTCATGATGAAGCGGCCGTATTGCCACGAATGAAGTCCTTTTGTAATTAAGCAGGCAGACGTGTAATGAATGCTATCCCTGTTTTTTCGCCAGTCCGTGCTTCCGGCAACATACGAGGGATTCGGTTCTTCCACTCTTTTTGCTTCAATGATCAATTTTCCATTTTCAACGCGTGCATTTTCCGGTTGATACCATTGAAATTCATTGTTGCGCACAAATCCCTTTTCATACGTCCAGTTAGAAGGATCCGGAACACCATTTTTATTGAATTCGTCGGCCCAAACCAGTTTATAACCAGGAACATTTTGCGTCTTTGCACAAGAACGGTTCAGGATCATAAGTGGTAACAGGAAGAATAGTTTTAAATGTCTCATCACGCCAATTTTTTCAATTGTAAAAAATAAAAATCACCGTTATTTCTTCGTTTACTATATTAATTATTTCCAAATTAATCATCTCCAAAAATTATTCTCTTTGCTTCTAATCCGGGAGATGTAAGTGTGACATTTACCGTACCACCCTTCTCCCGGCGTTTTATAAAGATCAGTAACTTTCCATTAAACGTTTTTCTTCGGTTGCTTTTGTAGTCTTCATGACTATTGTTATCTGCGCTTTCCAAACCTGTAAGGTCAGCGGGTCCGCTAATTTTAACCATTACTTCATGATCATCATTTCGCGCGGGGTGGTTATTGGCATCCACTAATTGCACTTCTATTTGTTCCGTCATTTCCTTTTCTTTAAAAGTCGGTTTGTAAATTTCTGTTTGAAATGAAACTGCGTTTTTAGAAGTAAATAACGTATCAGATGTTGATATTTTTCCATCACTAATTCCCTTAATGACTAAAATACCCGGGGAAAAAACAGCATCCCAATAAATCATTTTATCTTCCGAAAGCGGCTTTTTCCCTAAAGATTTTCCATTGAGAAATAATTCTGCTTCCTGGCAATTGGTATAGCAAACAATTCGAACTTTTTGATCTTTATCCCAATTCCAGGAAGGCTGCAATGCGCGGTAGCTGAAATGATTCAGATCCTTTGCAGCATCAGGCATCTTTGTCACATTCAAATTGATCATTGGCCTTTCAGTCCACAAACTTTTTCTGAAAAAATATTGCGGTTTAGGATTTCCGGCAAGATCCAGCAGTCCCGCTCCATTGCTTCTGTTGGGCCATCTTCTGGCTTCACCCAGATAGTCAACGCCGGCCCATAAAAATTGCGCTGAGATAAAAGGATTTTCCGAAACTGCTCGCCATGCTTCTAAGCCCATACCGTTTTCACTGCCATAAATTACGCGCTTCGGATATGTTTCATGATCTTCCTTATAGCGGTATTCCTGGTAATTGTAACCCACTACATCAAGATTTTCAGGATAAGAAGTAGTATTCGACATAACTACTCCCGCCAGCGCAGCGGTAACCGGCCTCGTCGTATCTATCTCTTTGGCCGTTTTTACCAATTGTTTTGATATTTCTCCGAGGCGGCTTGCCGGTGGATGACCGGGAAGATAACCTTTTCCATAAATCTGTGGATTTCGGCCTGTATTTAAAATGGAATCAGAATACGGATCATTCGGGTAATCAATTTCATTCCCAATGCTCCACATAATTATAGAAGGGCTGTTGCGGTTCCTGAGCATCATATCCTGCAAATCACGATTGCCCCATTGTTTAAAATATTCATGATAGCCATCTTTGCCCGGCGTGCCCACATTCCAACCTTCGATCCATTTGTTCTTGCCAATTTCCCATTCATCAAAGGCTTCATCCATGGCCAAAAAGCCCAGCTTATCTGCCAGTTTATAAAAATAATCGGCGTGTGGATTGTGACTCATTCTGATCGCGTTGCAGCCTGATTCTTTCAGCCTCACTAATCGTCTTTCCCAAACTTCTGCAGGCACTGCGGTTCCCAAAGCTCCGGCATCATCATGCAGGCAAACTCCTTTGATCTTTATGTTTTCTCCATTAAGAAAAAATCCTTTATCAGGATCAAAATGAAAACTCCTGAAGCCGACCTGGTCGCTCCAGTTATCAGTTTCCTTCCCATCTACATATACTTTGATCGATAAATGATAAAGATTTGGATGATCAACAGACCATAGTTGAGGATGATTTAGCACGAGTGAAATACTCGCTTTATTCTCAGCATCTTTTGTAAGGTTTAAATTGGTTTGTCCCTTCGAAACTATTTTCCCTTCCTTATCTGTCAAACTTACTTTTACTGCAGCCTGCTTTGATTTTCCTGACTGATTTTGCAGCAATACTTTCACATTTGCCGTTACTTGATCTTTTGAAATTTCGGGAGTGGTAAAAGCCACGCCCCACTGCCTTACGTGCACGGGGTTGACTGCAAGAAGATAAACATTCCGGTTGATACCCGAACCGGTGTACCATCTTGAATCCGCAAATTCGGAATGATCCACTTTCACTGCGATCGTGTTGTTTCCCTTTTTATGCAAGTATGGTGTCAGTTCGTATTGGAAAGCGATAAATCCATTAGACCTTTTACCCAGAAAATGGCCGTTGATCCAAACTTCACTGTTTTTATAAACTCCGTCAAAATAAATGAAAACGTGTTGGTCTTTCATCTTTTGAGGAAGCGAAAATGTTTTGCGATACCAGCCGATTCCACCGGGAAGATAAGCGGTAGCGCTGGCCCATTCTTTACTGAACGGCCCTTCAATGCTCCAGTCGTGAGGCAGGGTAAGCGCGCGCCATGAAGCATCGTTGTAATTTATTGCCTGTCCACCATCTACATCTCCTTTATGAAACTTCCAGTCATTATTAAAAAGCAATTTTTGCCTTGTCACTTGTGTGTAGCAAGGCAATGCTGCAAATGAAAAAATCAGTAAAAAAGAAACCGAATAAAATTTCTTCAGCATGATTACAAGTTTCAATGTTGATTAGCAGGGTGGAACCAGAACGGTAAAATAAAAATCACGGCATTTCTTCGTTCACTGGATAAAATTCTTTATCAATTATTGCTTACCAAAATAATTCAAATCCCATTCATCTTTCCATTCTATATTAGGTTCGCCATTTTTAAACTCAACCGGCAACCAAATATAGCGGCTATCAGTAAGGTTCTTCGGGTTCCACTTATCGGCCATAAAAATAAAAGCATCTTTTTTACCAGCCACAGGAAAAATGTAAGCAGACTGCGCATAAAACGTCATGTTTGCATCTTTTCCAAGCATCGGATTTCGGGTATCCTGCCAATTTCCAAACAGCGATTTACTCACGTATAAATTTGCGGCATTCGGAGCCCATCCTGTACAGGCACTTGTTACCAGGAAATATTTTTTATCATGTTGAAAAATTGCCGGTGCTTCCCGGTGATCGCTTGAAATCAGAGAATCTTTCGTCGTAGGGGAAAGATAATCAGGAGTAAGTTCAACAATCCGCATATCATAATTTTCCCTTGAAGAATAGATCTGGTAGGCAGTGCCCTTATCATCAACATATAAGGTCATATCTCTTGACATATTTCCATTCGGTCGAAAGCTTTTCAGGAATTTGTAAGGCCCGGTAGGTGTATTACTAACAGCAACACCAGCGCGCGCTGCACTATATCCTTTGCCTTTTAATTCAAGATGAAACCACATTACAAATTGGTTTGTGTTTTTATTGTAAATCACCTTCGGCCTTTCTATTATAGAACCTGTTGTGATATCGCTGGAAGAATCGGCGTCATGTGCCAGCGCCAATCCTTCATTTTTCCAGTTGTATAAATCTTTTGAGGAATACACACTCACTCCCTGCGATGCCGATCTGCCGCGCGTTTCTCCAAACCAATAATAGGTTTTATTATAATACAGCATTCCACCTCCATGAGCATTAATGATCTTTCCGTCTGTGTCGTACCACTCTTCACCCGGTTTGAAAGAACGATAATGTTTTAGCGAGTCGTTTTTATTATTTACGTTCTGATTTTCAAAAAGTGAACCGGCATTAATTTTTGGAGAAATAAAGCAAATAAAAAGAAGTGAGGATATGAATAAAACTGATAAAAAAGCACTCGTTCTTTTGATCTTACGAGCAACAGAGGAATGAGAAGAACCCTCATTCGCATTATTTTGTTGAAATTTATTTTTCATAGTAACTGGTTATTTTAAGTCCGTGGTTTTGTTTTTTTCAAGTGCCTTATACCGCTTCATTGCTTCAAAGAAATAATAGTCCGCATATGTAAGCGGCACGTCCAGTTCGCTATGTCCCGGCAAGCTGCCAACGGAATGTTTCAGAACGAATCCTCCATTGGTTCCAACCGCAGCCTTGTATTCCGGTGAAGACAAATTGCGAATAATCCTTGTGGCCACTTTGATATAGCTTTCAGATTTTGCTTTGTTATACTTGCTTAATTCTAATAAAGCAGAAGAGATAATTGCGGCTGCCGATGCATCTCTTAATGCATGAGGAATATTTGGTGCATCAAAGTCCCAGTAAGGAATTTTGTCTTTGGGAAGATGAGGGTTATTCAGGATAAAGTCTGCAATATGATTTGCCTGATCCAGATATTTTTTATCTTTTGTTTCCCGGTACATTACTGTGAATCCATACAGTCCCCATGCCTGCCCCCTGGCCCAAGCAGAACTATCAGCGGCTCCCTGCGCAGTTTTCTTTTGTTGCACAGCACCTGTTACAGGATTATAATTTACTACGTGATATGAGCTGTAATCCGGCCGGAAATGATTTTTCATAGTAGTATTGGCATGAGTAACCGCAATTTTATAGAAGGATGAATCTCCGGTGGTTCTTGTTGCCCAAAATAACAATTCAAGGTTCATCATATTGTCAATGATCACCAGGAAATCTCCAGGTTTGGAATCCCACGACTTTATACAGCCAACGACGGGATTGAAACGGCTTGCAAGGGATTTTGCACTGTTGATTAATATGCTTTTATATTGCTCATTTGAGTCAATTTTATAAGCGTTTCCAAAGCTGCAGTACATCATAAACCCAAGATCATGCGTGGTTTTGTTGAATTGCTCGGGCTGCAGTTCATTCAACTTACGAAGTGCTTCGTAGTACAGCGTACTGTCTTTCGTTGCTTCAAAAATGTATAGGAGATTGCCGGGATAAAAACCACTACACCACCAGCCAGGCCCACTTGTTTCCAGGCTGTCGTGTTCAAATGTTTTTGGAAACCTGCCGTCAGGTACCCCTTTCATCATCAATCTATATTGTGAATCCGCCTGATTGAAATTTTGGGCAATAGTGGTGTTTAAATTTTTAAAAGAGGTATTATTTTTTTGTGCAACACAGGTTATAAAAAGTGCAGACAAAAAAAGAAATAAGATGGTTACACTGATGTTTTTCATAATTATACTAAGGTTTCCATTCAAGAATTTTTATCATCTGTGGGCCAATGCTGCCTTTTCCTTCTGCATCGACCTGGATTACTTTTTCAACAAAAAGATCGAGGCGATATTTTTTCTTCCACAATTCCGTATCATAAGAAGGTTCCCACGAACCTTGGTCTTCGGATGAAAGATCAAGAACGTTCCACTTCATTTTCTCAAGATCTTCGCAAGTAGCCGCGGACACTTTATTGCCGCGTTCTTCATCCCGAAAAATAATCGCGGCGTGCTGCCTGTTATTTTTATTCCAGGAAATAATCTGCGGCCTTGAAACAGGAATATGTTTCGTTCCCATTCCGCTCAAACTGAAAGCAGTATGACGAAAAGCGGTATTGTACACCTGCCAGTTTTTCTGTTGTTTGCATATCAGATGATATTGCGGGATTTTAGTATGAGGATCAGCCCAATAAGAAACAATAAATGGCGTCCCTTTAGAATCTGCAAACATAGAGGTCTGGTTGATCAGCTCGCTATTTTGAGGAATATGACATGCATACTCAGCTGTGGCAGCGGTGATTGGCAGATCATATTTTTCGCCCGTTGATTTCTCCCAGCTTTTACCGCCGTCCCTGGAACGTGCATAGCACATATCGTGATTCGTGGCAACATCGGGTGTTTCCCGCCAAACCCAGGAAATGTGAAACGTTCCCATGCTGTCGGTACACGCCTGCCAGTACGCGCTTCTTTCTCCTTCACCATCTATCAGGTTGCCATTTAACTGGCTCCATTTTTTACTTTGAATATCATAACTGTTTATCACCAGGTTGCCATGCCCCGACCCGCCGTCCCTGTAAAGAAAAATGAGATTTCCGCTTTGTAGCTTGTAAAATTCGGGGTAGCTTACTTTGTCTTCATGAATGCCGGTCATGGACATTTCTTTTGTAAAGGTGAGCGAACCGGGAGAAACACTTCGGCAGTAATGCAAGGGATTGTTGTGTTGGTTCCACGCCATGTGCAGGTACCCCGCGCCATCAACGATGATGCAAATAACATTATGCGCATCATTGACATTACCCTTAAATCCGGTTCGATGCAGCTGCCATTTGCCTTTATCAAGTTCTCTTTTTCCGATGACGACATTTGCGCTATCATCATAATAAGCGATGTACTGTGTATTCCGGAATGTCACCAAAGAATTTTTCCGAAAGATGGTTACATTAACAGAATTATCTGCCCATGCATTTGCTACATCCGTCACCTTAACACTCGCCTGGGCAAATACGAAGGAACATTTGAAAACAAATAAAAAAATAAAGAAATTACGCATTACTTTTTTGCCAATTTTATTTCATAATAAAATGTTTGATAAAAGCCGGAAAGAGAACTTCCCGGCCTAGGTTACTGCTTAATTATGAGAAGAAAGGTTAATATTAATATCCGGGATTCTGTGCCAAAACTGCGTCTTTATTTAAATCTATTTCAGATTGAGGAATTGGCATCAGCTCATTATTTTCTGTTAAGCCTACTATTGGATTCATGACCGGGTTTGCATTCAGTCTTGTTGCCCGTTCCACTAACGTTTTCGTACGCATTAAGGTCATGCGCCGGTTTTCTTCACCCAGTAACTCTCTTGCACGTTCATCAAGAATGAAATCCATGCTCATTTGTGAAGCAGTGACCATCGGGGCATGTGCTCTTTCACGCAAAACATTAATAGCAGCAGCAGCGTCGTCCATTTTATTTTGTTTTACGTCTGCTTCGGCAAGCAAAAGGTAGGTTTCTCCAAGACGCATCAATATATAGTCTTTGATCATGGCATAGCCAAAAACATCATTTGGATCAAACTGGTACCATTTGGTAACATTCGGGCATATTTTATAAATCGTATCCGAACCAACGTAAGGAACCTGCTGTCCAAACTTTGCATTCCCGGGAGTATTGTAGTAGTAACGCCTCCGGATATTCCATTCAGAATTGCGGATATCACCGGTATCATACAAGTTGTAAAGTACCCAATTGTCCAGTCTAAGCCGTGCTATTCCCCTTCCTCCCAACGAGTCGCATATGGTCATGCCGGCAATCTGGTAGTAGGCAGCACCCCACACTCTCCTCTGTTGAGCCGCGTCACTGTTTCCACCAACAACGGAACTGGGATTTTCCTGTTCAAGCACCCAAATTGCTTCTGTATTTCCCTGGCTCCTTCTTTCATTTCCATACCAGAACATATCTGAATAATAATCCCCTGGCTCCCCAGCTTTTACGCCATATCGCGCATGAATTAAACTGAACTTTCCACTGTTAATGATCGCTTCCGCCTGCTGTTCGGCAAGATCATTTTTATCCATTCTCAGATAAGCTACTGCCAGTAATTGCATTGCCTGGTATTTGTTGGCGCGTTCATACATTTTTCCCTTTGAATTCTTTTTTACGGCGTCAACGTCAGGAAGATTTGCAGCGGCAAAAGTCAAATCGCTCACGATCAGGGCATTTACGCTGTCTAAAGACGAACGGGTAAAATCTGTTTTAGGGGCCGTTAACGGACTGGTTATTATAGGCACGCCTCCAAAGCAAGTAGCAAGCATATTATAAGCATAAGCTCTAAAAAATTTTGCCTCGCCGTCGATACTGTTTTTATTATCCTGGCTCATTCCGGTCAATGAAGGATCTTCGATTCCCTTGATAATAATATTGCAGTTATTAATCATTTGATAGTTCAGTGCCCAGGTACGGGAAGCAGCACCGTCAGTCGAATTCAAAGTGTTATAGTTGTAATATGGAACCTCAATTCCCTGCGGTTGTGTTGCGAAGGCAATGTCAGTACCTACCTGCCAAACACTAGGCCATCCTTGTGCACCTGAATAAGTAAAATAGTGGCTTAGCTGATTATATAGTCCGTAAATCTGTGCTTCAAACCCCAGAGAATCATTCAGAGTCGAAGGACTGTAGGCTGAATAAGGCTTTTCATCAAGGTAGTGTTTACTGCAGGATGTAAGGAAAACTGTCGATGCAACTGCTAAAATAAATATGTTGATAAACTTTTTCATGTTGTTTTTTTATTGCTGATTAACGAAGTGAAACATTGATACCAAAGATGAAAGACCGGGTTTCAGGATAATTGTTTGTCCAGTCTCCTGAACCTCTTCCGGAATAATTGTTTTCAGGATCCCATCCGATCCATTTAGTCCATGTGTATAAATTACGACCGCTTGCATAAACAGTCAGACCTCCTAACTTTAACGCATCCACCAGTTTATGGCCCATTGTATAACTTAAAGTAACATCTTTTAAACGTGTATAGCTTGCATTAGAGGGGTATCCGTAGCCACGGGTATTAAAGTAAGATAATGCTGGCCTTGTATTGCTCTGGTTTTCAGGAGTCCAATATCCGACATCAACAGGTGTGTTGCGGCGACCGGTTTCGTCAACATAGTTAAGGTCAGGGTCATTTTTCATTACGCCCTGAACGGTTTGTATGAAAATATTCAGATGCCAGTTCTTATACGCAAATGTATTTGTAAATCCTCCAATCCATTTTGGGGTCGTCTGGCCCAGGATCACCTTGTCGCTATCTGCACTTATTTTACCATTTCCATTAATATCAGCAAATTTTAAGTCTCCCGGTTTTGCTGTTGGATCCTGTTTGGAAGCATCCTGACCTGTTTGCCAGATTCCTTCTAGTTTATAATCATAGATCACCCCGATAGGCTGACCGATGAACCACCGGTTGCCTATATCGCTTTTCTTATCACCATAAATATCCAGTATCTTATTCTTATTTGCCGAATAATTAATAGTAGATTCCCAGGTGAAATTTTTTGTTACTATATTTCTTGTGTTTACCGTTACTTCAATGCCCTTATTGGAAGTTTCTCCAAGATTATCGAGAATGGAAGAATAACCTGTTATGATGGGCAGGTTGCGCTGTAACAATAACCCGCTTGTTGTTGTCTTATAAGCATCAACGGTACCACTGATTCTCCTGTTTAATATGGTAAAGTCGAGCCCGATATTGGATCCTTTGGTAGCCTCCCAGTGTAAATTAGCATTACCAAGGTTACCGGCTAAAACTCCGATGGTGCTTAAGCCTTCAAAAGGGTAAAGAACAACGTTATCGGTTGTAATCGTTTTGTAAACGGGGATTCCTTCGTTCCCCGACTTTCCATAAGATCCCCTGATCTTAAGGTTGTCTATGAACTTAACTTTTGACATGAACGATTCGTTGCTGATATTCCATCCAAGAGCCACTGAAGGAAATGTGGCATATTTAGAAGTATTAGCGCCAAACACAGAAGATCCATCACGGCGTACAGTGAAAGTGAACAAATAACGGCTTGCATACGAATAATTAAGTCTTCCCATTTGAGAATTCAACCTGTACTGATCAGCATAAGACCCGGCAGTTTGAGTTGCACCTGCTCCAAGATTATTAAATGACAACAGATCATTTATAAATCCGGAAGCGCCTGCATTCATAGAAGCATATTTTCTCTCTTCCGCACTGTATAAACCGGTGAAATCGATGTGGTGCTCATTCCAGTCCCGGGTATAAGTTAGAAGGTTGTCAATTGTATAGCTATTCGTTTCTGAGCTGGACGTGCTGGCGCCACCGATGGTATTATTTGCGTCTCTTCCTGTGTAGCTGCCAGTACGGGTAGGAAGAAATGTATATCCGGCATTAAGCCGGTATTTAAGGCCTTTTATAAGTCCACCAAGATTTACTTCTGCATAACCGTTCCCATTTAGATTGGTGCTGCGGTTCACCTGGTCAGTGTACAGACCTAACAGAGGATTCGTATAAAGCAGCTCGGGGTACATCGGGTAAATTGAATAGTTGCCGTTGGCGTCATATTCCTGCCCGTAAGGACTCATGGCTGTCGCCAATAAGAGATTCGCTCTTCCGCCATCATAATTATTATTTACAAAAAATAAAGATGTTCCCACCGTCAAAAACTTTGTTACGTTGATATCCAGGTTAGAGCGAAGACTTGCTCTGTGATACTGGTATCCTTTTATTACTCCTTTTTGATGCATATATTCACCTGATATAAAATATCTCACATCCTTTGTTCCACCCGATACATTTAAATTATGGTCCTGCATGATACCGGTCTGAGTGGTTTGTTTGATCCAGTCTGTTGTTTTTCCTGCGGTATAATTTGCTAGTTCAGAAGCGTTGGGAACCGGGTTGGTCTGCGGTTGATTGGTTTGTTTCAGATACTCGGCATATTTTTCAACATATTCCTGTGCGTTCCTGGGTTGAAGAATATGCGCCAGATTTTCCGTCCCGGCGTAGCCATTGTATCTGATAACCGGTTTCCCTGTTGTACCTCTTTTCGTTGTAATTAAAATAACCCCGTTAGCGCCATTAACTCCATAAATGGCTACAGCTGATGCATCCTTTAAAATATCAACCGAAGCAATATCATTTGGATTGATATCATTAATGCTACCGCCTGTTTTGCTAAGCGGAATACCATCCACAACAATGTAAGGACCGCTATTAGCTGTTAAAGAGTTTTGCCCGCGGATTAAAACCGCCGGTGTGCTTCCCGGCACTGAAGAAGTATTAGTTACAGTTACGCCTGCGACTGCGCCTTCAACCGCCTGGAGAACGTTGGTAACCGGCAATTCAGTCAACCGGTTTTTCGGAACGGTCGCGATAGAACCTGTTACATCTGCCTTTTTTTGAGTTCCGTAACCAACAACTACAACTTCGTTCATTTGGGATGCCTGAGCTTTTAATTGTACATCAATATTGGACCGGTCTCTTACCGGAACCTCCTGTGATTCATAACCTATATAACTGAAAACCAGTGTTCCGTTTGCCGGAGCCGAAATGGTATAGCGGCCATTTGCATCTGTTTCTGCTCCAACATTTGAGTTTTTTAGCTGCACGCTGACACCGGTAAGTGCTGTATCTCCGACGGAAACACGACCGGTTATTGTTTTTTGAGCATTTGCTGAAAAAGAAAGGGAAACCGCCACCAAAAAAACGCCGGCGACTCTTTTCAGACCAGAAAAAAGAAGATGACAAGGAGAAGCAGGGTCTCCCTTTAGTAAATAACTCTTCATTAGAAGTTGTTGATTAAGTGAGGAATAAATGGAATTAAGAAATAAATTTTTATTCATAGCAATTATTTAAATATTACAGTACGAAATGAAAAAGCGGCAGCAATTATATTTTTAAAATTTTGTGCTTTACCAGTAAAGATCTAAAGGATTATTTTTTCAATTGCATTTTTACAAAATGGACCGCAAATGCTTCTTCGGCTTCAAGTTCATCCTCCGTGCTCATCTCATAATTTTTTGAAAAGAACTGAAAATACATTGTGCGTAAGTCGGGATTATCATTTAATATTATTTCAAATTCCTTTTCTTCTTCTACAGATATTTCACGCAACAATCTTTTTTTCAGCAATACAATGAACCTGTCCATGAGCCTTTTGTTGTCTTAAAGACACATTTCGTGGAAAAAGTCCCCATTACAACACAAAATTTTTTTAATCAGCATAAATTCTCATTGAATAAACCAGTTTATGCAAAGCATTATTCAAATGCCTGTCAACCGTTTTGACAGAAATACCCATAATATCAGCTACTTCTTTATAACACAAGCCGTCTACCCGGATCAATTTGTAAACTACCTGACATTTTGGAGGAAGTGATTGAATGGCAGAAGTTACCCCTTGTTCCACTTCTTTGTGTATCAACTGGTTTTCCGGATCTAAAAAGCCGGAATTTAATTCAATGGCAAAATCATTGACATCCAGGGTCACCATTCTGAATTTATATTTAGGATTCCGGGATAAATAATTCAAAGCCCGGTTTTTTATTGAACGGTATAAGTAAACTTTTAGATTTCCGATCTCACGTAATGCCTCCGCCATTTCCCACACCTTCATCATCACGTCAGAAACAATCTCTTCGGCAGCTTCAGGTTCTTTAGTCAAACAGTTGGCAAACTGAAATAGTGGCTTATAAAAAAACATGAAAAGTTCCTTATAAGCATTTTCATCGCGGTGGATGGCGATCCGGCTTTGGAGATCCGGAATATTTAGATTTCTCATCATTTCAAGCATTGTTACTGCAATTTAGAAATGAAACGATGCGGTCTTAAGGGGGGTATTCTTAAAAAAAGAGGGGTATTTTCGTAATTTTTCAGAAAAAAAAGAAATTACGTGCTATTTATTGCTTTACTGTTTACCTGACTAAACGGTTCTCTGCTTTTAAAAAAATTGCTGTTCCGGTTGAAATAGTTGTTACATGGGTTAAGTGGGACAAATTGAAAATACAGCCTACTTATTGCTTTACTGCCTGATCTGAAAGTGTAAAATTTTGGCTGAAAGGCTTGCGGAATTTCCTGATATATTCGGATGGGTTCATCCCGAATAATTTATTGAATTGCATCCGGAAATATTTTAAGTCATTCATACCTATTTCGAAAGCTACCTGGTTCACATTGCAATTGGTATTAATAAACAATTCTGCTGCTTTCCGAAGCCTTATAAAACGAATAAAACCGTTGGCTGACTGGCCTGATATTTCCTTAATTTTTTTGTAGAGCGCTGAATGGCTCATTCCGATTTCCTGTGAAAGCTTTTGGATATTAAACTGGTCATCATCTAAATGCATTTCCACGATCTGAATGCACTTTTCAAGGAATTCCTTATAATTTTCAGATACTTTAAGGTTATTTTCCTGTAAAGTGATCTCATTATAAAAATACTTTTTTATTACATCCCTGCTCTTCACAATGTTCAGGACTTTGGCTAAAAGAAATTCCTTTTCAAACGGTTTGCTGATATAATCATCGGCTCCTTTTTCTATACTTTTTAGTTCAGTTTCCTTCGAAGATGCCCCTGTCAATAAGATTACCGGTGTATGGCTTAATGATGGGATGCTTTTTATATTCTTACACAGTTCAATACCGTCCATTCCGCCCATGGTAATGTCGGAAATTACTATATCAGGAACATTCTTTTTTGCCAGGACCAATGCATCGTTGCCATTGGTCGCCTGATATATTACAAATTTCTCCGAGAAAATCCCGCGTATATATTCCAGCAATTGCAGATCATCATCTACTATCAGTAGCGATAGTTTACCGGTAATTATTTCTGCCAAGCGGTTATCTGTTTGCTGAACAGACACCGGATCTTCCACTAACTCATGGAGAATATCGGAAGGGACCATTACATCCTCACACACTTTTTGTTCACACAGATGCTCTTTTCCTTTTTTTAGCTTTATAAAAAAAGTAGTGCCCTTTGCGGCAGCACTTTCGTAATATATTTCACCCTTATGATTATCTACAAAATGTTTTGCAAGGTAAAGGCCAATACCAAATCCCGACTTCGCGGTACCGGTGCCTGAGCCGACACGATAAAATTTCTCAAAAAGCCTGTCTCCTTCCTCATCGGATATACCGACACCTGTATCGCTCAACGAAACCAAAACATCGTTCTCTTTTTCTTCAATTTTAAAAATAATTCTGCCCTTTCCAGGTGTGTATTTCATGGCATTTGACAATAAATTAAAAAGCGAGATTTCAATTTTTTCCTTGTCAACATACAGGTAAATGTTTTCATTTGCACATTCGAACCGGTATTCTACTGATTTTGACCTGGCCTGTTGTACAAAACATAAATACACTTCATAACAAAGGTTTTTAAAATTCACTAATGAAATTTTCAATTGATCGGTTTCCGTATCCGCTTTTCTAAAAAGTAATAACTGGTCAACAAGGCTCAACAACCGCCGGGCATTCCGATAAACGACATTTAGTTCTTTCTTTTCTTCAGCACTTCCACTTTTATCCAGCACATCTTTTAAAGGATTGATAATAAGACTGAGCGGAGTACGAAACTCATGTGAAACATCTGTAAAGAATGAAAGTTTTTTTTCATTGATCTCGTGTTCCTTTTGCGCGTTAATTTTCGCCAGCTTTATTTTATACTTTAGCCTCGTTTGTTTTACTTTATACATAAGAAATAAGTAAACCGCCGAGCCGATGATTGCAGCGTATAACAAACAAGCCCACCACGTTCTGTACCACGGCGGCAAAATAATTATGCGGATGTTCGTTTCATTCGCACTCCAGGTGCCATCGGAGTTTGTTGACCTTACCCTAAACGTGTAAGTTCCTTCGCTTAAATGTGTATAATTAGCTGTTCGTAAATCGGCTGTATAGTTCCATCCTTTATCCCATCCCTGCAGGTAATAGGCATACGAAATCTTTTCCGGAGCCGTGTATTCCAAAGCAGCAAATTGAAAAAAAAGTACCGCTTTGTCGTATGGGATCTTCAGTTCGGTAATGTTATTACCAACTGTCTTTACGAGCCAGCTGTTGTCAGCAGATACCGGTTCATTATTTATTTTCAAATCGGTGAAGACCAATTTGGGAACATAACTTCTAAGGCGTAAGCTATCCGGAACAAACACGGTAAATCCCTTGATACCGCCAAAAACAAGTTCGCCGGAATGCAACTTCACTGCTGCACTGAATAAAAACTGGTTGCTTTGCAAGCCATCACTCTGATAATAATTTTTGAAAGTTTTGGTTTTCGTATCGAATTTGGACAATCCATTAAAAGTACTGAGCCACAAGTTTCCTTTTTTGTCTTCTAATATGTTTAGAACCGAATTATTGCACAGGCCATCAGCGTCAGAATACCTTTTGATTATTTTACCTGAATTTCTGTTGAATAAAATTAAGCCGCCACCCTCTGTGCCCAGCCACAAATTTCCCCTTCTGTCTTCATAAATAGACCTTACCGGTTTACCAATTTCAAAGAACCGGTGATTTTTATTTTTTTTATCGATCAATATCAGCTGATGGGAATCTCCCGCCCATAAATTGTCGCGGCTGTCTTCATCTATCGCGATCAGGTTTGTCAAATCGGAATCAAAAAGCTGAAATTCATTCTGTTTGGGATTGAAAAGATAAAATGATCCTCCAAAAGTCGTAGCCCATAAATTGAGTTCTTTGTCCTCGTACAGCAACCAAACCTTGTTTGCTACTTTTCCAGTGCCCGGATCAAAACATTGGTAGTGATCAAAGGTTCCGCTGGCTGGATTAAATTTATTAATGCCGCCCCCATAGGTGGAAATCCAAATATTTTTTTCATGATCCTGCCTTATACAGGTAACCTGGTTGCTACTTAAGGAATTTGCTTTGTTGTGATCATTCCTGTAATTATGAAAAATATTATTGTGCCGGTCCCAGATGCTAAATCCTCCTCCATCTGTTCCAATCCACAAACTTCCTTTCTCATCCTCATAAAAAGCAGATACGAAATTATTGATAAGGCTATTTGGATTTAATGCGTTATGTGAAATAGTGGTAAACCGGTTCTTTTCCGGATCAAGGATATCTATACCACCTTTCAGCGTTCCTATCCATTTCCTGTTTTCTTTATCTTCATAAACCGCAGCAACTGATTCACTGCTTAACGAATTTTTTTCCTGCCCTGGTAACAGGTAGCTGAATTTGCCGGTAAAAGTGTTCAGAACATTAAGGCCGTCGCCTTCTGTTCCTATCCACAGGTTCACATCTTTATCCAAAAAAAGAGTAGCAACTTTATTGGAAGTTAAGCTGCCGGGGTCTTCTGTATAATGTTTGGTTATTTTGTTTGACGAAATGTTGTATTCATATAATCCGCTGTCGGTGCCAATCCAAACATTATCGTTACCAGGTTCAATACATGATGCTGCTGTCAGTTCATTTGTAACCGGAACTACTTTATTTAAATGGTAATTGTACAAACATAAACCTACTGTCTGGATGAAAACCCAAACACGTTTTTTGGCATCTATTTTCAAGCCTTCCACATTATAAGTTCCGTTTTTATCATTGCCGGCAATAGCGATCTGAAGGCCATCTTTCTTATCTTTTTCCTGCATTATTAATCCGAGTCCATTGGTACCAATAAACATGTTGCCGGTATCATCCTTTTGTAAATAGGTGATATTACTCGTATTTTTTTGCCTGGTTCTGCCATCCAATCGCATATAATATTCAGGTTGCCAGTTACCGGTAAGACTGTTATAAATTCCGATGCCCTGGCCTGTGCCCACCCATAAATTATTTTGCTCGTCCTCACTGATCGCATAAATGTAGTTGTGAGGAAGCGAATTGGAATCATTTATCTTACTTCTGAACACCTTGAATTCATAACCATCATACCTGCTAAGGCCATCATACGTACCGAACCACATAAAATTATTATGGTCCTGGTAAATGCATCTCACCGAATTATTTGACAATCCCTGCTCTATGCCGAGGTAAGTAATGGGAGGATAGTCAAACGCAAATGATTTCTTTAGCTGGAAGAAAAATAGAAATAAAAAAAAGTAACTTATTTTGATTTTCATATCTCTGACTGCAACTTTAAAAGGCGTTCGGGTTGTTTGTTTTATGGGGGATCACTTAATTTAAAGCAAATTTCCTGCAAGCCTTATTATTGTACAATATACACTTATTTTTAATTTCAACACCAGCTGAAAAAAATTGCCTTTCATATCGAACATTTTAATTAGCAGAGCAAAATGAAAATCAATCACAAACTCACCTTAGGGCCTTCGCGTCTTAGTGACGAAAGAAAAAAAGAATTTCCGCCACAAAGCAACACTAAACCGCTATCTCCGTACCCTTTCACAGGGCCCTCCTTCTGTTTAATACCGGGTGAAGTCCGGTATATGCCGGACTTATGCCGGACTTGAGTGGGCTATGGTACGGCTATGCTACGAAGATTATATACTTCAAAGTTGCAGGATGAATATCGGTTAATGTATGATTTCCAAGCAAAATTCACCACCTAGTTTCGCTTTTATGGCTGCTTTAAAGAGCAACTAAATAGAAACTAACCTTGAGAAAGCGAACTCGAAGCAGCGACAATTTCTTTGCTGGGATTTCTTGATTTTATTGCTTTATCAATTGCAAGATTCCGTTGCTGGGACTGTGTTTTATACTGTTCAAGTAAAAGGGAAAGAAATAAGTATTCGGAAAAATTATCGGTGCAGGTGAAATACAACTTGCATTTTTCACGTAATGATTCCCGTTTTAATGGGGGCCAGATGAAAGAATGGAGCCCTGAAGCGCCAATGCGAGCGATTACTGGTCATTAGCTATCATTTAATAGTGATCATTTAAAATTCCTTGCTTCAGGAAAGATCTTTTCCGGTGCAACTTCCCGCACCTGCGATCTTTTATTCAATCCCGCTGGTATGGATTTTTCATCCGGATATGCGAGCGTTAATACAGGCAGGTTCTCATTATTTTTTGGGGTAAGGGTTCTCAATAAAGAAGAAAAATTATAGCATCGCTTTACAATCACATGGATCACTTCGCCTTCAATTTGTAATTTACCTTCTACCATGATCAACCGTGATTGTAAGATCTCTTTGCGGAACTTTTCAAACAAGCTTTCAAAGATTACCACGTTGGCAAATCCTGTTTCATCTTCAATGGTCATAAAGCAGATGCCCCCTGCGGTTCCCGGCCTTTGACGCACCAATACCAGGCCGGCTACTTTTACCGAATCCCCATTTTTAAGAGAAGACAACTGCCTGGTAGATACAACGTGTAGCTGATGCAGTTTTTCCCTTATAAAGCTTACGGGATGCGCTTTTAAAGAGAGGGAGGTGGTCGCATAATCGTGCACCACATGCTCAGAACTTGTCATTGTGGGCAAGGATACATTTTCTTCTTTGGCGTCTGCTGCCGGCTGCCCTGAAAACAGGGCAACAGGCCGGTCTTTTGTCGATACTTCCCATAATGCCTGCCGGCGGTCAAAACCAATAGATCTAAATGCATCCGCATCGGCCAGCTTTTCCAGCGTAGCTTCAGAAATGCCTGCATCACGAAGCTCATTCATAGTGCTGTAGCTTTTTTTCCTGTTCAGAATAAGCAATTCCATATCGTCCTGCCGCAAGCCTTTCACCTGCCGGAAGCCAAGGCGCAAACCATGATATTTTCCTGCCTTTTCTTCCAATAGATTATCCCAACCGGAATGATTGATATCCACCGGCCTTACTTCCACGCCATGCTTCCTGGCATCAATAACAATTTGCGCAGGCTGATAAAACCCCATCGGCATACTGTTCAATAAAGCACACGCAAACACATCAGGATAGTAGCATTTGATCCAGGCAGAAACATATACCAGTAAGGCAAAGCTGGCGGCATGGCTTTCAGGGAAGCCATAGCTGCCAAAACCTTCCAGTTGTTTAAATACCCGTTCGGCATATTCATGCGTATACCCATTTTGCATCATTCCTTTGATTAGCTTTTCTTCAAATTGGGTAACCAATCCTTTTGCTTTAAAGGTGGCCATACTGCGACGCAGCTGGTCAGCTTCTGCAGGGGTGAAGCCAGCCGCTACAATCGCAATCTTCATGGCCTGTTCCTGGAAAAGCGGAACGCCTAATGTTCTTTTCAAAATTTCTTCCAGCTCTTTAGAAGGATATTCCACCGGCTCTTCACCATTTCGCCTGCGTAAATAGGGATGTACCATATCACCTTGTATCGGCCCGGGCCTTACAATCGCCACTTCAATCACCAGGTCATAAAAACAGCGGGGTTGTAGCCTGGGTAACATCGATTGCTGGGCGCGGCTTTCAATCTGGAAAACACCAATGGTATCCGCGTGGCAGATCATTTCATACACAGCAGGATCATCCTGTGGAATATTAGCGAGTGTAAGATCAAGGCTGTAATTTTCTTTGGCAATATCAAAAGCTTTGCGGATGCAGGTAAGCATTCCCAAAGCCAGCACATCAATTTTCATAAAGCCCAGCGCATCTATATCATCCTTGTTCCATTCAATGCAGGTTCTGTCTTCCATCCGGGCATTCATTACCGGTACCAGATCAGAGAGTTTGCCACGGGTAATCACAAAACCACCTGTATGCTGGCCAAGCTGCCTTGGGAAACCCATAAACTCCCTCGTAAGCTGTAACACTTTACGAAGATGCGGATCACCTGGATTCAGCCCTTGTTCTGTCAATCGTTTTCCTTCAAACCATTCGTCCGTAAATTCCGAAATGGAAGCCGACAGGCGATTGATGGTATCTATTGATAATCCCATCGCTTTGCCTACATCTCTTATGGCACCTTTCTGATGTTGTTGCGTAACGGTAGCAACGATAGCTGCCCTGTCGCGTCCATATTTCTGATAGATATACTGGATGACTTCTTCACGACGCTCATGTTCAAAGTCCACATCAATATCCGGTGGCTCATTACGGGCAGTAGAAATAAAACGCTCAAACAAGAGATCGAATTTGGCAGGATCTACGGAGGTTATGCCAAGGCAGTAACAAATGGTTGAATTGGCCGCAGAGCCGCGCCCCTGGCACAGGATCTTCTGCTGCCTTGCAAAGCGTACAATATCATACACGGTAAGAAAATAGGCAGCATAATTCATTTGCTCAATAAATTTTAATTCATGGTTAATGGCGGTTATTGTTTTTTCAGGAAGATCATCTCCATACCGTTCTTTCGCTCCCTGCCACGCAAGGAAAGTAAGCTCTTCCTGCGGTGTGTGGCCATGAGTGGTGATCTCTTCAGGATATTCATATTTTAGTTCGTCCAATGAAAATTCACAGGCTTCCGCAATCTGCTGCGTGCGTATAATGGCTTCAGGGTAATGGCTGAACAACCGAAATATTTCTTCCTGTGGCTTAAGATATCTTTCAGCATTTGGATGCAGGCGAAAACCAGCATTATATATGGTGCACTTTTCACGAATGCAGGTTACGATATCCTGTAACTGGCGACGCGTCGGTTCGTGATAATGCACTTCATTCGTGGCCACTAAAGGAATATTCAATTGGGATGAGAGTTGTGCCAACTGGTATAAATATTTACTGTCATCGCCCTGGTAACGACGGCTTGCTGCAATAGAAAGATCATCACCAAAAGCTTCACGATATTCTTTCAAAGCTTTTATAAAAGAAGGGTCAAACTCAAATAATTCATTTAAGTCCGTCGGTGGCAGTACAATAAATTTTATGCCTTTTGCATATTGATACACATCAGATCTATATAAGTGACATTCTCCTTTTTCTGCCCTAAGGTTACCGGTAGTCAGCAGGTTACAAATTTGCGAATAGGTTTTACTGTTAGTTGGATAAGCCAGCAGTGTGACGCCGTCTAAAAGATCAAGGCGGGAACCCACGATAATACGGATGCCATTTTTTTTGGCAGCCGCATGCGCACGCACAATGCCTGCCAGGCTGTTATGATCGGTTATGGCTATTTCTTTATAACCTAACGCCGCCGCGTGTTCTACCAGTTCTTCAGGATGAGAAGCGCCGCGGAGAAAACTGAAATTAGACGTTACCTGTAATTCTGTATAATTCATTTTCTACATTTTAGGAAAAGAAGCCATGAATAAACCATTGGTACGATTTAGCTGCATCATAGTGCCCTGAGCGGAACAACCAGTAACGATAGCCGTCTTCATCTTCTACACAATAATAGTCACGATGTTGTCCATCGTGCAGCCACCATTCCGCCTCAATTCTTTCGGGACCATCTGCTTTCATTATTTTATGCAACTTGCCTGCGTATCGAAACAACATGGGTGGATAATCAGGAATAGGTGCGGTGACTTCAATCCGTTCCGGCCTGGATAATAGTTGCAACGGCCTTCGCCTGTCCACTTTCCAGGCAGTTTGGATTGTTTCATTTAACGAGGAAGCTTCTTTGAATGAACGCTCAGGCCAGTAATGCTCAGCAGGAACATAGCGATGGATGTTATGAGCGCCGATCTTACCACCTATCCGGTCTAATAGTTCAGATAGCTCCACATTATCGAGGTCCATCTTGTTTCCCCATAGTTGTTCCTGTACGGTTGACAGATCTTCTACTTTTGAAGCTTCGAGTGTAAATAATTCTATTCCTGATGCAGGTTCGATGGATTCGATTTTGACTTCAAATAATTTAAAAAGATGTTTAGAATTACAGGATGGCCTGTTGGTGCCGATCTCCATCTTTTCAATTTTGCCATCCATACGGTACCCTTTGAATACAACCGTGCGAAGGCCTTTTTGTTCCTGTTGAAGACGATGGCATAAAGCATCCAGTAATCTTTGTAACGCGATCTCAATTCCTGTTGCCGTTACAATCGGTTCCAGGCAAGGCAACCGTTCCTGGTAAGGCTCGATAGGTTGTACCGGGTTGATCCGTTCTTCTTCATAGCCTAAAGCCTGGTCTAAACGCTGCAGGATCTGCGCGCCAAAGCGGCGGCGTAAAGCAGAACGAGGCATACTGATTAGCTGGCTGATTTGACTTAGTCCCAGCTTTTCTAACCTTTCTGTTGCAGATGCTTCAATACGAAGGGATGCCGGTGGCAATGAAAGGAGCGCCATATGTTGCTGGCCGTTTTCAATAATTCTATCATTTGGGCTGAACCGCGCAACAGCCCATGCAGCGCCGACCGTATCAGCCAATGCTATGCTGATATCATAGCCAAAAGCTTTAAACCGTTTCCATATTTCAGTTATATATTGTTTTTCTCCGCCCCATAAATGGGCGCAGCCTGTCACATCAAGAAGGAGGCCATCGGGGGGGTCAATAGCTACAGCAGGCGTATAACGGATGCACCATTCAGCAAGTCCATTCAGCAAGCGCGCTAAAGTTTCCGGCTGGTCATCCAGCACTTCCAAAGAAGGAATAAGCGCTCTTGCGTCTGCAACCACCATACCTATATCAATCCCTTCCTTTTGTGCTAACCCATTTGCCGCCGTGATAACCATTCGCCCATGATCAGGCGAAGCCAGAACAAAAGGCTTATCATGAAGCATAGGGCGGCGACGAATCCACCAATCCGTTTTGAGATAACGAAACCATATCGAAATAAAGCGTTTCTGCATGTCATCCCGTTTTCTTCTGTTGCTGTGGATGAATTGCGGCGACCTTTGGAATCTGCCTGAATCTTCCGGCACCAAATTCTATCTGCCAACTTCCGGGCTTGCCATTCCTGACCTTCAATAACTCTACATTCCACCGGGGAAAACCTACGCCGGGCATACCTGCTGGTAATTCACCTGGTAAAGAAGTTATTTTCCACCGGGCAAGGGAAGCAGTAGTAGTCAGGCTGCGTGGATTGCGGCGAACAATAAAGCCGGTTACCTGGCTTTGCTCAATAGCCAGTTGCAGCCGCCTGGAGGCATTGAAGCTTAAATCCTGCACTTCGCCGATCACTGCTGATAACCCGGTGCATTTCAGCGCTTCTTCCATTGCCCATAAAATCTCTTTTTCTTTTTTTAAATAAATGAAAATGATCTTATCGGGGCTGATACCAAAAGACTTTAACGCCGGTGGGAAAACAGACTGTGAACGATTGATCCAGATACACGATCCGGCGTTTTTCATGATTGAAGCCAGTATTGCTGAAATAAACCCGGAGGTGGCTGCCGCATCTTCTAAGCTATCGGCGATCAGTTCATGGACAGCCCCCAAAGGGAAAGCCGCATTTGGAAACGCATTTTTTATTGCTGCAGGAATTCCATCCAATGCGAGGGTATTCAGTGATGTTTTGAATCCCTGCAAAGGAAGAATGTCCTTTTTTAACTGAGCAATGATATTTGCTTTTGCGGTGTCCATGATCGCATTCGGATGCTTAATATTTTAGGACAAAAATACTAAATAAATTAGTAAATGATCGCTAAAAGCTGGTTCACATTTTTCAGGTATTTCATTATCCATACTGTTTCAATAAACAGGTATTGATACCGTTCAACTTGCTGCTAATATGTATCGGATTCAATAAATAAAAAGGCTTTTTCTACTTGCCAAAAAGCTGGTTGAGCAATCCTGCCAACCTCACGCCGCCTTTCAACAGCTGTTGATTCAGGGTAGCAATATGATCAAAATTATACCGGTAGCTTAGCTTTTGATCAGGTTCGGTAATTTCAGGAAATAGCTTTTCACTAATGGTGTAGGAATCGTAAAGCCATTTGCTAATCGGTTCCTGTTGCCATTTTTTTCTTTGTGCCGCAGTTGTATGGTTAATCGCTTTGGTATATTCGGTATAGCTCAATTGCTGATAGTCTATAAGCTTCTCATCCCAAACACTGTGCAGGTTTGTTTGTTGATTGAACCACAGTACTTTAACCTGGTTGCCTCCCTGTGCTCTGCCGCTAACGTGCAAAGGCTGGTGCACATCGCCGACAATATGGATCAGTAAACGCAGGTAAAATAGCTTTTTGTCTTTTGGCAGCCCTTTATTCTTTAATTCTTTAATGATGAAATTGAGTTTTGTGTAGGCATCGGTTGCCGTATCTTTTTTAAGAAATGATTGAAAGTCCGGATAGTTCAGCCCCTCCGGCACATTTATATAATGCCAGGAAGAAAGATAACTGTAAGCCGGGTCGGATTTTATAAAATCCGGCCAGTTGCTTGCCATCGCTATCGATTCGGTTCCTAAAATTTGTTGTACGGCAAGCCTTGCTTTTGGAGTAAGGTAGCTATCAGCTACCTGGCCGACGATCCGGTGGCCTAACATGCCCCAGCCCATTGATTGAAACGGGAGATAAAAGAAGAGGCTAATAAAAATGAAGTTTTTGATAAATGACTTTTGCAGTGTTGACATATTAATTTTGGCAGCTATGCTCCTTACTATATCAAAATGATTTAGTGTTGGATCAAGGCGATGCTATCCTGTTTTTTTGCAAATATCAGACTTTTTTATTGAGGTGTATTTCGGAAAGTTGGATAGAAGTTTTAAAAGCAGAAAGTTTTATTTTTACTGCATGAGGAGAAACTATAAGACATTCACACACATGTGTAAAATAGTTACGACGCTGTTTTTCAGTGTTATTTTTTTAAGCCCAATGGCGCAATCGTACAGGCCTCCTTTTTTTGCTGATCAAAACAGGGATGCAAAGATTGCTGCCACCTATGTGAGGCTCGATTCCATGTTTCAGCAATATGCCGCTCAGAAACATTTCCCGTCCATCTCTTATGGACTGGTAGTGGATGGCAGGCTTGTTCATTCTTTTTATTCCGGTACTATCAATTTTGAGAAAAATATCGCCGCTTCAGCTTTATCTGATTACCACATTGCCTCTATGACCAAAAGCTTCACGGCTATGGCGATTTTAAAATTGAGGGATGAAGGAAAATTATCGCTTGATGACCCGATTGAAAAATATATTCCGCAGGCAAAAGGCATGAAAACCGTTACCACCGATGCGCCGCTGGTCACCATTCGCCATTTGCTCACTCATAATGCCGGGTTCCCCGAAGATAATCCCTGGGGCGACCGGCAACTGGGCCGAAGTGATGCGTATCTCGATAGCCTGTATGGCGCGGGGATCAGTTTTTCTACTACCCCCGGCACAGGGTACGAATACAGCAACCTCGGGTTTGCCACTTTGGGATTGATCATCAAAAAAGTTTCCGGCAAAACCTACCAGGACTACATCACCGAAAATATTCTCAAGCCGCTTGATATGACGCATACCTATTGGGATTATGACGATGTTCCTGCGAAGCAGTTGGTAATCGGCTACCGTTATGTAGATGGAAAATTTGTAGCACAGCCGTTATTACACAGCGGGTCGTTTGGAGCCATGGGCGGACTCATCACCACCATTGGCGATTTTGCAAAATACATGAGCTTCCATCTTTCTGCATGGCCCCATGATGGTGCAGACACTGGTCCGATCAAAAGAAGCTCGCTAAGGGAAATGCAGCATGCCTGGAATTTTTCGCGCGTGTGGACGGGTGAAAAAAATGCAAAAAGCAAGGATTGTGATATCATCGATTCTTACTGCTACGGGTTGCATGAATATTTGGATTGTGATGGGGTAAGGACCATCACGCATAGCGGTGGCTTACCCGGATTTGGAAGCCAGTGGCGCATCCTCCCTGATTATGGCTTCGGGATGGTCGCTTTCGGCAATCTCACCTATGCGCCTATGGGTACGCTATTGACTGCCGCCATTGATTCCCTGTTAAATTGGGCTGAGCTGGAACCGCGCGTTTTACCGGCCTCGCTAATCCTGCAAAAAAGAAAACAGCAGATCCTGTCGCTGCTGCCTTCCTGGAAGAACGCAAAGCAGTCGGGCATATTTGCAGATAACTTTTTTGACGATTACTTTATCCCTGACCTGCAAAAGCAATCCGCGGAGGCGTTTAAAAAAGCAGGTACCATTTTGTCCGTTTCTGATGTCGTTGCTACCAACCAGTTACGCGGTTATTTTATAGTAAAAGGAGAAAAAGGGAATATTAAAATTTGGTTTTCTCTTTCTCCTGAACCGGATCCAAAAATACAGGCTTTTAGGATGGAAGTGATGTAGTGAAGGGGCAGCTTGAGAGGCGGTTCGTATTTGTTGTGTTTTTAAGTTGGTTGCTTTTGACCTGCTTTCATAAAACGGCTGAATGAAATCAGCTTTAGCAGCCTTGCGGCAAGTAATCTCATTTTCAAACCGCTTCCTTATTTTATCTTCCAAGATATTCTGATGGCGACATACCGGTGATCTTTCTGAACACTTCCGGAAGGCTTTTGGATGTGAATAGCCGGCTTCATACATCCCCCGGTTGATTCATTTTACGGATGATTTTAATATTTGTTCTATAAATACATTACTTTCGATTACTATTTGAATAAAAAGCAACGCATCTTGAAAACATTAACTGCCTTTATTTTTGCAATCCTTTTTATTCATGGAAGGGCTGTTTGCCAGGTTGTGGATTTAAATCCAACCGAATTGGCTAAAAAACTGTCGGATCCAACAGATGAAAAGAACCTGACTGCTTTTTCAATCAGGAACCACCTATCCAGGTTAGATTCTGTAAAAGCTTTTGATTTCTTAGATAAGCTTGGCAAGCGGTCTTCAAACAAAGATCATTATTTCCTCGCCAGGTATAATTGCCTTAGGGCTGAAATGATGAGGATCTTTACTCCTTCAGATCCTGTTTCTACCTCTTTTAAAAAGGATTCAATAAAACGACAAATAACCAGCTTATTGGATGAGGCGATGCGGCAGGCTTACATAGCAGATGATGATTACCTGGCCGCTTATGTTAGTTCTGATTACGGCAGTATCATGGGTAATCTTGGAAATACAGAAAAAGCGCTTATGTATTTGATGTATGGTGCTGAATTGTACGATAAGGTTCATCTGCATGGAGAAATGGGTTCCTACCTCGTATTGGGAGAAACACTATGGAAGGTTCGGGAATACGAAAAATCCATCTACTACACCAAAATAGCCATCGCCCTGATCACGGCCTCACACACTGGCTCGCAGGAGTCAAGAATATATTCTATTGTGATGTGCAATAATACCGTTGGGTTGGCCTTTCATAGAATGGGCCTTTATGATTCTGCCTTTTTTTATTATGAAAAGTCAATAAAATTAACATCAGAACTAAGCAAAAAAAAAGCGGGAAAAGTGTGGCAATGTATTGTTTCAGGAAATATGGCCCAGATTGATTTTGCCCAGGGAAAATATCCGGTGGCGTTACCGTTATTTATTACGGATTATCAATCGAGTAAAGAAAACGGATATTACGATGATGCCGGCAATTCTTTACAATGGGCGGCCAAAACAAACCTCGCACTCGGCAATAAAGCTGAAGCGCTTCAGGAGGTTAGGGAATCTATCGCGTTGTTGAAGAAATGGCCAAATCCCGCAAACTATTTTCAAAACGCGTATCTCACCGCTTCACAAATTTTCAAGGCATTGGGCAATAATGACAGCGCCTATTATTACTCGGGAAAATACAATTTGCTCCATGATTCCCTGGAAAAAAGTGTTTATCAAAGCAGTATCAGTATTTCCCACTTAAGGTTAAATAATGAAAAGAACCGCTACAGCATTCAACGGTTGGAGCAGGAAAAAACGGATCAGTTGCAAAAGCGGAATTATCTTATCGCATTAATTCTCCTGGTGGCTGCTATTGTGTTATTGCTCATAAACCGGCAGCGGCAGAAATTAAAACACAAAGGGGAAATGGATTTGGCAGAAAAGATTAAAATACAGGCAGAAATGGAATCGGCCCGTACCCAACTGAAAATGTTCACTCAAAATATTGTTGAGAAAAGTAATTTTATTGAAAAGCTGGAATCGCAGCTCAATAATAAAATGGCGACCAGCGAAGAAAAAGAACTTATAGAAGATCTGAGTCACCAAACCATTTTAACAGAGGAAGACTGGCTCAATTTTAAAATGCTTTTTGAGAAATTGCATCCTGATTTTTTTGCAAAAATTAAGCAGGTGGATAATATCACACAGGCCGAACAGCGGATGGCTGCTCTTACTCTTTTACATTTGACTACCAAACAAATGGCTGCCGTTCTGGGAATCTCTCCCAATAGTGTTATTAAAGCCAGGCAACGGCTGCGCCATCGCCTTAATCTTCAAACAGACCAGCAGGCAGAAGAATTTATTAATAAACTCTGAAAAGCAGTGCTGCATTGCCTTTCAAGGTTCTCTTCCTCTTTGTCACTTTTTGTCACTGTCTTCGTCATCATTTGTCTACCTGGAAATTTGGTTTCCGGCAGGTGTTCATACTATCTTGTACCACATACACCTTACTTAAGGTGATCCAATGGTCAAAAAGAACTTTTTAATCATTCTTATCATTCTGCTAACAATCCTGTTGATAGTCTTTGTGGTATGGGCTTATAATAAAAGGATTGAAAGTATTGATAACAAAATGCAAACGGACAAAACCTATTCATCCGTCAAAGTGCACAAATGAAATGCCTCTGTGGGGAATGAGGTAAAGAATGATCAAATGAATGAAGCAAAAACTTTCTCTGTGTGTATAGTTTAAAGCTCCTCCATGTGGAGGAGTTTTTTTGTTGATTTGTTTAAAGAGGGATAAAGAGCTCGTAAGGGTAGGCGCTGATTCCATCATTAAAGGATTCAGGGGAAACGGCTTCAGAAACGAAGGTGTTTGCCAAACACTGTCCTGTATTAGGTTTGGTAGCTTTTAATTTTTATTGTCACTTTTTGTCACCTCTCTTGTCACTGTTTGTCCACCTGGAAATTTGGAGGTCACATCTTCCGGGCGCTACTTTTACTTTTTACAGAATTATTATTGAGGATTTGATACGCTACTCTAATCTGTTACCCTTCCAAACAGCTTGATAACGACCCCGTTGATAACTATAGTGATGGTGATTTTTAATCACCGGAAAAGGTATTTAAAATAAAATGGGAACTGGTACTACTTATATAATATTCCTACAAATAATAAAAACAAATCTCATGAACTTACATTTACAAGGCTTAAAAAAGGGAAACGAACCCGTTAAAAAGAGATTTTATCGAATTATGATGTTAACTCTTTTGTTAGCATTTTTTAGTTCCGGTGCATGGGCCCAGCTAAAACCAAAAGTTGTTCCTCATATTAATACCAGTGGTGGGGGGATTATGACTGCTTCGCCTCCAGTTGATCCTCCGGATATTGGCGGTGGAGGTAGTGTTGGATGCTCAACTCCTGTATTTACAACTAATTTAAGCGCTACCACATACAATGTTACGGTAAATGGTACTGCACCGGAATTCAATGTGGTTGCTACCAACGCCACTTCATACCAATGGTATAAGTCAACCGATGGTGCCCCTTGGGTAGCAACTGCTACAGGAACCAGCTTTACTCCTGATGTAAGTGTAGCAGGAACCTTTTTCTATTATGTTGTTGCAACAAATTCCTGTGGCGGGTCCAGAAGCAACATGGCTACAGTAATAGTCACTGCTCAGGTTTCAGCGCTACCTACTTTGCCAACAAAAGTTAGTTTTGGAACTGGTTTTGGAGAATCAGTCGTAGATTACATGCTGCCCGATAATATTATTGGAATTGTTGTTGCAATTAATGGCGCACAAGGAGGGAATGGAAGTGCCATCTGTAATGCCCAAGGAGGGTTGGGAGCTCTTTTCACATTCCATATTCCCGTAAACGATGCCTGTGCACCTCATACTCTAATGTCAGGGGGAACTATCCGGCTTATTGTTGGAAAACCAGGATCTCCGACGGTCGAGGCAACCGGTCTACTGGCAGCAGGCGGTGGAGGTGGATCTGCGTTGTTATATAAAGCGCCTTCAAGTTCGGATTGGATGATTTTGGTCGTAGCAGGCGGAGGAGGTGGTGCATCAGAACTTAATGATCTTGAGGGCGGAGATTGTTCACCCAGGGATGGTGGTAATGCTCAATTTACTACCAATGGTGGTAATGGTGGTAATGGTGGTGGCAATGGAGGTACTAATGGCAATGGAGGCAACGGTTTTCTCTTTGAATCTTATGGAGGGGGTGGCGCCTACACGAATGGTGTCACTTTGGGCAATCAGGATGCTACTGGTAAATTCGGTTTCCCAAATGGCGGAAGTGCTGCTGTGGCCAATGACTACGGATATGCCCCATCTACCACAACTGGCGGCGCAGGGTTTGGAGGGGGTGCAGCAGGATATCGGGGCGGCGGCGGTGGGGGTGGCTTTTCAGGAGGGGGTGGTGGTACCGATTTCTCGGGCGGAGGGGGTGGTGGAAGTTATGTTAGCTCTTGGGTAACAATAGAAGACCAAGAATTATGGCACGGTAGCGGAGAAATTGATATTAATACTCGAATTGGGGTAAGTGGCGAACCTGTCAGCCTTGTATCCTCCACACTTGGTGGTTTGCAAGTTGTTGGATGCAGTGCCACTGATATAAATGTTGCAAATAGCGGATTTAATTATTCCACATCAGGCGCAACAATAACACTTGCCCAATTTAATGCAGCAGGCGGTGCTATAAATAGCGGAAGCTGCAGTATTCAAACTATAACTTATATTGATGCTATAGATGCAACTAACTCTAAAACAGTAAATCGCACTTTTACAGTTACCGATATAAATCATAACACGGCATCGTGTACACAGGTAATAACTATTCAAAATCCTGCTATTGCCGCCAGCATTACCCCGGCAACACAAACTGTTTGTATAAATACTAATCCGGCAACAATATCTGTAGATGCATTTAGCCAAAATCGTATTACTATACAGTGGTATAGTGGGGATGGCCCCATTTTCGCTAATGCTACAATAATCCCAGGAGCTCTCTCCGGTTCATATCCGCCGCCGGCAACTAGTGCAGAAGGTCTCACTTATTACTTTGCAAGAATAACTGATGAATGCGCAAATGTAAGTATTAAGAGTGCGAAAGTAACTGTAGTATCTACACCTCCCATCATAACAACAGATGTAACTACTACTCCTTACAATATTACTCAAAATGGAATAAGCCCAATTTTAGGTGTGCTTGCTTCTGGTAGCAATTTAACTTACCAATGGTACAGCAATACCGTTAATAGCAATACAGATGGTACGATGATAGCAGGGGTCACCGTTTCCTCTTTCCCACCTGATGTGCATACGGTTCGAACCAGTTACTACTATGCAGTAGTTAGCGGAACTTGCGGTTTCGTTAACAGTAAGGTAGCTACAGTAATAGTAACTACTGGTGGAATACAGCCGGTAGCAGGTACAATCAGTGGTGGAGGCGGTTCTGTTTGTTCCGGAACTAACAGCACTGAATTAAAACTAAACAATTATACCGGAACTATTCAGTGGCAATCATCCCCATCCCAGGACAACAGTAATTTCGTTGATATCCAGAATGAAAACAATGAGACATATTCAGCAAAAAATCTCACCGCTTCAACGTGGTATCGCGCAGTTGTTAGCAGCGGCGGTACAAGTACACCTTCAACAAGTGTAGAGGTAACCGTAACTCCAAATGCCACTGCACTTCCAGTAACTGCAGGAACAAGTCCTCAGTGTATCAATTCAACAACCACTTATACAGTGTCAGGTTCACTTTTACCTGGAGAAACAGGCGCATGGAGTAGCAGCGACCAAACAATAGCAACTGTTGATGCTTCGGGCAATGTCAAAGCAGTTGGTGCAGGAACTTGCAATATTGTTTATACTGTTACTGGCAGTTGTGGAGTACCAGCAAAAGCTTCTCAACCTTATACCGTAACTCCAAATGCCACTGCACTTCCAGTAACTGCAGGAACAAGTCCTCAGTGTATCAATTCAACAACCACTTATACAGTGTCAGGTTCACTTTTACCTGGAGAAACAGGTGCATGGAGCAGTAGCCTTCCAGGAGTAGCAACTGTTGATGCTTCTTCAGGATTGGTTACAGCAATTAGTGCAGGAACTTGTAATATTATTTATACTGTTACAGGCAGTTGTGGAGTACCAGCAAAAGCTTCTCAACCTTATACTGTAACTCCAAATGCCAGTGCAGGCACAGTAACAGCAGGAACAAATCCACAATGTATTGGTTCAACAACAACATACACAGTTTCAGGTGTAGAAGTAGGTGGAGGAACAGGCGGATGGAGCAGTGATAATACAACAGTAGCAACTGTTGATGCTTCCGGGGTGGTTACAGCAAAAAGTGCAGGAATTGCCAATATGGTTTACACAGTAACAGACGGTTGTGGTGGTACAGCAAAAGCTTCACAGCCTTATATTGTAACTCCAAATGCCACTGCACTTCCAGTAACTGCAGGAACAAGTCCTCAGTGTATCAATTCAACAACCACTTATACAGTGTCAGGTTCACTATTACCTGGAGAAACAGGTGCATGGAGTAGCGACAAAACAGCCGTAGCAACTGTTGATGCTTCTTCAGGATTGGTTACAGCAATTAGTGCAGGAACTTGTAATATTATTTATACTGTTACAGGCAGTTGTGGAATACCAGCAAAAGCTTCTCAACCTTATACCGTAACTCCAAATGCAAGTGCAGGCACAGTAACAGCAGGAACAAGTCCACAATGTATTGGATCAACAACTACTTATTCAGTTGCAGGTGCAGTATTAGGTGGAGGAGGATATGGATTTTGGAGCAGCGACGATCCAGCAATAGCAACAGTTGATCAAACAGGAAGTGTTACAGCAATTCATGCAGGAACTGCCAATATTGTTTACACAGTAACAAACGGATGCAGTGGAACAGCAAAAGCTTCTCAACCTTATAAGGTAACTCCAAATGCCAGTGCAGGCACAGTAACAGCAGGAACATCTCCTCAATGCATTGGATCAACAACAACATACACAGTTTCAGGTGTAGAATTGGGTGGAGGAACAGGCGGATGGAGCAGTGATAATACAACAGTAGCAACTGTTGATGCTTCCGGGGTGGTTACAGCAAAAAGTGCAGGAATTGCCAATATTGTTTACACAGTAAAAGACGGTTGTGGTGGAACAGCAACAGCTTATCAGCCATATACGGTAACTCCAAATGCCAGGGCAGGTACAGTAAGTGGAGAAACAAATCCGCAGTGTATCGGATCATCAACTCCTTTCACGGTATCAGGTACAGTATTAGGTGGAGGAACAAGTGCATGGAGCACAGACAATTCATTAGTAGCAACAGTTGATGCTTCAGGAATGGTTAAAGCAGTAGGTGCAGGAACGGTCAATATTATTTATACAGTTACAGGTGGATGCGGCATAACACCGCCAGCTTCAGAGCCTTATACCGTAACTCCAAATGCCAGCGCAGGTACAGTAACTGCAGGAACAAGTCCTCAGTGTATTGGATCAACAACAACTTATACAGTTTCAGGTGTAGAATTGGGTGGAGGAACAGGGGGATGGAGCAGTGATAATACAACAGTAGCAACTGTTGATGCTTCCGGGGTGGTTACAGCAAAAAGTGCAGGAATTGCCAATATTGTTTACACAGTAAAAGACGGTTGTGGTGGAACAGCAAAAGCTTCCCAGCCATATACGGTAACTCCAAATGCCAGTGCAGGTACGGTAAGTGCAGGAACATCTCCTCAATGTATCGGATCAACAACTACTTACAAAGTTTCAGGTGTAGAATTGGGTGGAGGAACAGGCACATGGAGGAGCAGTGATCCATTAGTAGCAACAGTTAATGCTTCAGGATTGGTTACAGCAGTGACTGCAGGACAAGTGGATATTATTTATTCTGTAACCGGAGGATGCAATAGCCCTGTAAGCGCTTCGCAAACTTATGTGGTAAATCCAACCACATTGATAACAACTTCACCATCCAATGTTAGTATCCCTGCGCTGGATAACACTTCTTTTACAGTAATTGCTACAGGTGCAGGTACACTCACCTATCAATGGCAGGTTAGTACCAATTCAGGAAGTACTTTCACTGATGTGACTGATAATAGTATTTACTTAGGTTCTTCAGGTGCAACACTTAAACTTTCCGGAGTAAATTATACGATGAACGGTTATCAATATCAATGTATCGTAGCAGGAACTTGCGGAAGTGCTATGTCAACTGCGGCTACGTTAACGGTTACCAAACGTCCTACAGTTATTACTTATACCGGCGATAATGACGAACAGTACTCAGATGTGCAAACGCTGACCGCTACTTTAAAAGACCAGGAAACCAACAGTGTGCTGGCGACTAAGACGGTTACATTCACGCTTGGCAATCAATCAGCAAGCTCTGTTACGGATGCCAGTGGCCTCGCTAAAGATACCCTAAATATGTACCAGGCTGCCGGTAACTATAATGTGCTCAGTTCTTTTGCAGGTGATGATACTTATGCAGCAAGTTCTGACACAGATCCGTTCAGCATTAAAAAAGAAAATGCTATTACCGATTATACAGGTCCTGAATTTATTTCAGTACCGTGTGCTACCTGCGCTACTACAGACGTGCTTTTGAGCGCTTCAGTAATAGATACCAGTGCGCTATATCCTGCCAACGATAAATACCCCGGCGACATCCGCAAAGCAAGGGTAAAATTCGTCAACCTTGATAATAACCAGGACATCTCCGGCTGGCTTACTCCCGGCCTGGCAAATGCAGCCGATACAACCAGTGGTATAGTCACTTACAACTGGACAGTTGCTTTACCCACCAGCGGTTATGATGTACATTCTATCGGTGTAATAGTTGATAACGATTATACGGGCACCAGTCAGTCAGTGCTTTCGGTTTGGCGTAGTTCACTTACCCAGTTTATTACAGGAGGTGGTCATTTGATACCAGCCAGTTCCGGTGGCCAATATGCATCGGATGCAGGACGTAAAGTAAACTTTGGTTTCAATGTGAAATACAATAAGACAGGGAAAAACCTGCAGGGTAATATGAACATCATTTTCAGAAGGGCAGGCCACGTTTATCAAATAAAGGCGACTTCTATGACAAGCCTTTCCATTAATACACAAAACCCATGCTCACAGAAAGCAACTTTTGTAAGTAAGGCGAACCTCACTGACATTACCGATGAGAACAATCCTGTTTCTGTATATGGAGGAATAACCCTACAGACTACCCTTACAGATAATGGTGATCCGGGTAAAAACGATTTGATTGGCATCACCCTGTTAAATGGTAATACACTCATCTACTCAAGTAATTGGGTAAGCACAAAAACAACAGAAATGCTGCTGAATGGTGGAAACGTTGTGGTAAATAGCGGAGTAGTTTGCTCTAAAAACATTGCTACACGAAATGAGGCAGTTATGGTGACAGAACAGATCACCATTCCTTCTGCAATTTCTGTAAATGCTTATCCAAATCCGTTAAGGGATCAAACATCGATTGTTTATTCACTTCCGGCTAATATGCACATCCACCTTTCTGTGTATGATCTTTTGGGCAAAAAGGTTGCGCAATTGCAGGATGCTTCACAAGGTGCCGGTATTCACAACGTGAAATTCAATGCCGGCAACCTGGCAGAAGGAGTTTACATTTATACGCTCTCTGCACTTGACGACAAAGGAAAATTAACGGTGATAAATGGTAAATTAATAATTGGCAGATAGCAGTGATTTTCTAAGAATCTATAAAGAAGAGGCTGTTTTTACAACAGCCTCTTCTTTTTTATTTCACCACAAACCAAAGTAAGCCTTCAGTCAGCAGTTAGTAACATCCAATGCGCTTTTGCCACACTTCTCAATAACCTTTGATGTTATTCCCCAGCAAACACACTGCAGCTCCAACTTTACAATTATCGGCGCTTTAGATTTTTGACATACACCGCCAGCACCTGCTGCATCCGGATGTTTATCACCTTACCCAGGGAGGCGTGGTCTCAAACCGCTTCCTTATTGTATCTTCCACGATATTCTGACGGCGACATCCCGGTGATCTTTCTGAATACTTCCCGGAAGGCTTTGGGATCGGAATAGCCGACTTCATACATCACCTCGTTGATCGTTTTGCGGCTGGTTTCAAAGGCTTTTTTTGCTGATTCGATTTTTACTCTTTGTGCATATTCTACCGGGGTATTTCCTGTGGCTTTGATAAATCTTCTGTCGAAATTCCGACGCCCAACCGCAAATAGTGAAGATAAATTCTCCATAGAGATCTTTTCCTGGTACCTGCTTTCAATATACGATTGCGCCTCTTTCACCATTTCATCGCCGTGCAGTTTTTGGCCGGTAAAAATCGCAAATTCCGACTGACTTTGGCGGTCCATTTCGATCTGGAACACTTTAGAACAGAAAATAGCCGTTTGGCGGTCGTAATATTTTTCTACCAGGTAGATCATGAGGTTCAGAAAAGAATATGCGCCGCCGTTGGTATAGATTCCATTTTCATCCGTGATCAGCTGATCGGTTTGCAGATTTACTTTTGGAAACCTCGTTCTGAAAGCATCCGCGGCAGCCCAATGGGTAGAGCAGGTTTTGCCATCGAGCAAAGCTGTTGAAGCGAGCAAAAACCCGCCGGTGCAGATGCTGGCTATTTCTGCACCGAGATTATATTGTTCCTCAATCCAACTGATCAGCAATTCGTTTCCTTTCACCGCGTTATCGTAGTTATGATTCAAGGAAGGGATGATGATGAGATTTGTTTTTTTAATGGCACCAATATCTGTTTGCGGCCGCACACAAAACAAGCCGTCATAAAAATTCACTTCTTTTGAAATGCCTGCCAATTCAATTTTAAACAACGGCTTTCCGCTTTTTTCTTTCCAGAGTAAATTGGCTCTTGTAAATATTTTATAGGGGCCAACAATGCTGCTCAGGTTATTTTGTCCTTCCGGAACCAATATGGTAAGGTGTTTCATTCAATTCTTTTTCCAAAGGTAAATATAAACTTTGTCCAAATCAACCCGCTACAAAGTCTATTTTGCACCACTTATAAGTAATATGCGGACGATATCCCGCGTTTACTTCAACTTTTATCAGCACGCTGACGATCGTTTTTCAGCCAAAAGATGGCATTCTCAATCAGCTTACCAATTCAGGCGGATTGCGGTATTTTAAAAGCAGCCGGCTACAGGCAGAAATTGGCAACATCAGCGTTGACATTGCCAACCTTAGAAAAGGAAACGATGAAGAAGAAGCCTACCGGGAATCAAAAATGCATTCATTTCTGATTGCTCATTATGACTATAAATGGTTTGAAACTCTGGCGGCAATGGCGGAAGAAAAACTGGATAATCCATATATAGAAAGTTGGTATAAAAAGTTGGATTTAACAACGATAAAAAAACCTGAGATAATAAATGCCGCCCAATTTAACCGGCAGGAAGCAGCTAACATAGCTTCTGAATACCTGGTCATCACCAGGGGATTTCGACTGATATTGTACAACCAATATGTAAAATCTAATCACGCACTACTTGAAACATTAAGAAGTGAATATTCTATCAAATAAAGACAAGGTAAACAAACAATGGAAGTAGATCATCCACATCTTGAAAAGAAAAATTTCAAAGAATATTTTCTTGAATTCTTAATGATATTTCTTGCAGTAACGATGGGATTCTTTGCGGAGAATATGAGAGAGCCTTTTGATGAAGAAAAAACCACCGAAAGATATCTTCCCTTGTGGAATGGCGCGGCTTAATTGCCACCTGTATTCTCCATCTGATCTTCTAAACCGGTGTTCACAAGTAAAATCTTTCTTCAACTCCCGTTTGCCGGAATATTTGAAATCCGAAATTACTGCCAATGTCGTATAGGAATATTGACGAGTAGTAAAGATCGCATATTGAATTATTCACCCTGTGGTTCGAATGGCTAAAAATTATAAGCAAGACGAAGCCCGATTACAGGATAATGGCCTCCATATCCGCCACCACCTGTGCCTCCATTTCCTCCATACGTTCCTCCACCTGTTGCGGAATTTGAAGCTATGGTTTTCTGTTTCCAACCTGTATACTTTAATTCAGCATCAATAGCCTTGCTGAGGTTAAAACCGATGCCTGCACCATACCAGAAACTGGTACCTAGTCCATTATTGCCAAAGCCGGGACCCGCCTGTGGATGGATATAGACTTTATCAGATAAATAAAATTTAAGTCCAGCCAATACCGGCCAGTATTTGAAATCAGAATATTTAATGGTGTCAACAGTTTTACCAAAATAATCAATATAGCCGACATTTAAAGTAATACCCACTTTCTTCAGCTTCAATTCCCCTTGCACCGAACCACCAAAGCCGAAACCTGAGTACCTTTTGAAATGGCCGAACGGTACGGAAGGTTCGATGCCAATACTCCCAATGAAAGTTTTGTTACTGTATGAATTGCCGGAAGCATAGATGTGGGGGCTGGATACCATAGAAGTGTCCTGCCCATTTGTAGAAATGGTAAAAGCTGCCATAGCTATTACCAAAATTATCTTTTTCATATTTAGGTGTTTTTGTTATTAAAAATTAGCATTGACGGATATAAGTTGTGTTAATCCTTACAGCGCCAAGGATCCATATCGGTTAAATAAATTCCGGGGTTGCCATAAGGTCTAAGTTTATGAATGAAAAATTGAACATTGCTTGTAAATCATTAAGCTGTTATCAAAACAGGCAACCCGATTCTTTTCTTCATCGTTTTTTAAACGAGTTGCATCCAAAGAATAAAAATGAAGGAGAATATAAAATGGAATAAATGGCTTATACTTCCTTTTTCGATTATACTGGTTGTATTCGTTCTCGTTGTCGGAAACAGCATTCTTACTTCGATCATTCAAAAGAAAATCGGGCAGGCAATCCGACAGTTATCTCCCAAAGCAGATGTGCATTATGTTTCGATACATGCGAATTTATTCAGTTCATCCACTTCCATTGACGATCTGGACATCCATTTTATACCTTATAGAACTGCTCCACAGTATCAGCATTCACTTCATTTTAATAACGTTTCTCTTACCGGTATTAATTTTTTTAAAGTCATTTTAAGCAACACACTTTCTATTAGAAATGTAAGCTTTAATAAAGCTCAGGTAAAACTTGATGCTTTTTTATTGGATAAAAAGGATTCGGGACAGTCACTTACAAGTGACCTTCATGTTCCATTTAAAAATCTCGCGATTAATAAGCTGCAATTCAGCGAAATAAACGTTTGGTTGCATGTAGCAGGTCCAGATAAATTATTGTTTAAAGGAAATATAACGTTGCACGGCGCAGAAATAAAATCAACAAACAAGTCTGGCGCAACAACTCGCTTCAGCTTTAAAAGCGTGGAAGGTTTGCTATCAGATATCCATTATGCAATGCCTCATGATCTTTACGCTATCCATGTAAAAAAACTAATGGTAAATAGCAACAAGCAAAACCTTCTTTTGGATTCATTAAAAATCGTTGCCGATAGCAATACTGAATCTACGGCAGAGAAATCCAGAGGTGTGAATATGAATGAAGCAACTGCCGCAACTATGGAAGTCACAAAATTGAATGTGCTTCAATTATTGCCCTTGTTGAGCGATGATAAAGCTTTGCATGAAAAATACCAGACTGCTATTTTACTCAGCGATGTACATGCACATTTCATGCAAAACGATAAAGGACATCTCCCGGGTAATTCCTTTTATTGTAAGCGCCTTAGCTCTGAAGGTATTGATTTTGCAAAGGCAATCTTACAAGATAGTCTTTTTGTAAATACCATTAAGATCGAAGGATGCGAGATAAAGCTTGACCGGAATCTACTGGATAAAATAACCACATCAAAAGAAAAGATCCTAGCCAGAATGGATGTTCCTTTTAAAAATGTTTCGGTTAATAAGTTCATGATATCAGAAGCGAATATCCGGCTGCATTCCATAAACGAAGAACGGCTATTATTGAAAGGTGATGTGACAATTAATAAAGCAATTTTAAATGATACAGGACCTTATGGAAATAAAGAATTTCATTTCGGGGCAATTGCTTGTAATCTTTCTGACATTCATTATCCATTACCGGGAGGCTTATACGTGATGGATATAAATAAGGTTATTGCAGATAGCAAGACAGGGACGTTGCGGATAAGTTCTTTAAAGATGATTCCACTGTATGATAAGTATGAATTGGGTAAAATATTGGGCCGTCAGCAAGATTGGATTAATAGCAGTGTCGGCAACATTCAGATTTCTAAATTAAACTACGCCGATATGCCGTCGAAAAAGCTCCGGGCTGATAAAATAACTTTTAATAATTGGAGGATCTATGTTTTCAGGGATCGAAGATTGCCAAGGCCACTAAAGCAACAGCCAATGCCTGATGACTATTTAAAAAGAATTCCTTTGGAAATACGGGTGAATCATTTGCAAGTGAATAATGCTTCCGTAATCTATGAAGAATTTCCAAAAGATGGCACTCAGCCGGGCACATTGCAATTTCAGAATATGAATATTTCCATATCGCCAATATTGAATCATCCTTATAAAACTGATCCTGTTTACGCTGATACCTATGTGCGCGGATCGATCATGAATTCCGGTTCGATAATGGCTATGATACATGCTTCGCTAACAAAAAATATTTATTATATAAAAGGGGCAATAGAGAACCTTGATTTATCCAGGCTCAATTCTTCTGCTGAAAATCTTGGAAAATTTCATATTCAATCAGGCATTCTCAACAGTCTTGATTTTCATTTTACGGCAACTGATAAAAAATCTACCGGCGAGATTGTGGGCGAATATCACAATCTTATTATAGAGAGGCTGAAGGTCAGGCATGGAGTAAAGAAAGTTGCAAAAGTTCCTACTTTCTTTTTGAAACACATTATTATTCCTAAAAACAAAGATAAAAGCATGGCTGTATCAAAGCGCACAGGCAAAATTGATTACAACCGTGATTCAACCCGAATGGTTACCTTTTACCTTTTGAAATCTTTGCTCAGTGGCATAAGAGCAAGCTTTAAGTTTGGATTTTTACTTCCGGAATAAGATTGTCTTGAGCAACTATTGCCAAATATGCTGCTGACATTGCCAATGTAAAAAAATTCTTCAAAAAAACAGATCAATGTAATGCCGTAATCCAAGTCTTCCTCTTCGGTAAGATGTTTTGGATAATAAACGGTAAGAACTCTAAAATCCGTCATAAAAGTTGCAAGAAAACAGGAATCACTATGGATTTGAGTGGGAACGTCGTTTTATTATTTTATCTATCGCTTTGATCTCAGGGATTATTGTAAATCGAAAATGGCTTAAAACTGGTTAGCCTATAGCTAAGTAGCATCTCTTTGGCGGGAAGATGTCCAAAGAGATGTTATTTAGGTTGTTTCTTTAATACCACGATTCCTTACAGTGATTTCAGATATTCAGTAAGATCATGCATCTCAGCGTCAGTTAACTTAAGGTTATTCACCTTGTTGTATCTCGTTACGACGTCAGTCAAGGTCTTTGCAGAACCATCATGAAAATAAGGTGGGTGTTGCCAAATTCCCTTTAATGGAGTGACTCTCCAGAGCTTTGTAGCGGATCGGTTAACATATTCCTTATCCACTGCTACAGAGGCACTTTGTGGATGCAATTTTCCTCCATCAATCACATCAGTAAATAAAGGTCCGGAATGACAACTTGCACATTGACCCTTTATTGTAAAAATAACTCTTCCCCGGGCAGCAGCAGAAACATCGTATGAGCCAGGCGGCGGCGGTGGCGCTGAGATAGAATATTGATAGGCCTGTAAAGCAGGAAGTTTATCTGTTACCAAATCATCGCCTTGCCTGTGATCAACTACCCAATTAATGCGTGCGTCTGCAAAATAGCCATGCCCATGCATCTGGGTAACGGATACATATCTATTCCAATAAGCCACAGGTCCTGCAGGTTCATGTTCTACATCGCCGTCACCAGTGAAAATAGCTTTTGGGATACCATACAAACCGTATGCAGGAGGGATGACAACCGGGTTACTCAATCCATCATGGTTAAATCTTGGGTCGTACATGCCTGTCCCCCAGGAAGCGTAAGTAGCTTTTGTAGTCGCATCCAAGGCAGGAGATAATGAAATAATCAAACCGGGGTTCAGATCCCTGTTTGGCCAGCCATCTAAACGATTTCCAATGCCTTTGGCAAAAGAGTTATCAACTGTCGAATGACACAGCGCGCAGGTGATTCCCACTCTATCGAGCTTTAAAGTGCCATCGGTGTTTCGACTTACCTGCCCTTTTACCCCAACAACTGCATTCAATTGTAGCAGGGTCAGTGTAGTTTGAGGATCATCGAGATTAACCTGTGCCTTTTGAATAGCTTCAACCAAAGCAGCCGGCAAAGCAGAGGCATCTACCTTTAAACCCACAGCTAAAGCGGTATTGGGGCTTACACCGGTTTCAATAACCTGGTTCATATGTAACACATCTGTCCAGAATGTTTCATCCCCAAAAGTCTCATACCGAAATATTTGCTGACCCTGTTGAACCAGAGCCGGATCCAATGCAGGTAAATTTAAATGACCTCCGCCGGGAGGAAGGTGACCAAGGTTATTTTTACTGTCTGCAGGAAGATGACCATTATCATATTTAGTACAACTAAAAAATCCAAACGACGCAATCAATAGTAGCGCAGGAATGCTCAACTTTTTTTCCATGATGTTTTGTTTTTTTTATAGAAAAATATTTCCCTTTCAGATAAAGAATTTGACCTATACTGATATTCCAGCATAGAGTTAATAAAATAGAGTTTGGTTACAAAAAACTAAAAATTCTTTTTGGATATGATCCAAAGGCTGATTAATTGGTTCGTGAAGACACGAACCATGGCTTTAGATCATGCTGATCATCCATGAAGGCGATTCGCAATGACATTACAGTGGTCGTAAGAGGCCACTAATTGCTTCCTCGGGAAGTGGCGATGGTTGACCAATTGGTTCGTGAAGACACGAACCATGGCTTTAATGCAAAGCAGGTTTTTCCTACATTATTGTTTTATCTGATTCAAATTAAGGCATAATTCAACCCTTCCTTCACCTGATTTCGTAATAAGCAATAATGGTACATAAATCCGCAATCCGTATACCGTGCACGGAGAAAAAATGGTGAGACCTTTGCGGTAATAAAAAAAACACGGGGCACGGGGAGAAGCCAATTCTTGGGCCATTCTGATCAGCAAACGATAAAGTGGCCGAGAACTTATAAAGCAGTCAGTTAATAATTTAAAAGATCAGTTAATAATTTAAAAAAATAAAACAACATGGAAAAAAGAACATTAGGCGAAAGCCACCTGGAAGTATCAGCGCTTGGTTTGGGTTGCATGGGATTAACTTTCGGTTATGGGACAGTAACCAATGAAGCCGATGCCATTGTGCTCATTCGAAAAGCAGTTGAATTAGGTGTAACATTCTTTGATACCGCTGAGGCGTACAGCCAGGGTGGTAATGAAGAATTGGTGGGCAAGGCATTAAAACCTTACAGAAACAAAGTAGTCATCGCCACGAAGTTTGGCTTTAAAAACGGCAACTCCGCTCAGGGATTAGACAGCAGCCCTGATAGGATAAAAGCCGTTGCAGAGGCGTCGTTAAAACATCTACAAACAGATGTGATCGATTTATTTTACCAGCACCGGGTGGATCCGAATGTTCCCATTGAAGAAGTTGCCGGAGCAGTCCAGGATCTGATTAAAGAAGGAAAAGTAAAACATTTTGGTTTGTCGGAAGCCAGCGTTCAAACCATTCGCAGAGCAAATGCTGTGCAACCGGTAACGGCCTTGCAAAGTGAATATTCACTTTGGTGGAGGGAACCTGAACGGGAAATCCTGCCCACATTGGAAGAGTTGGGTATTGGCTTTGTTCCATTTAGCCCTTTAGGAAAAGGTTTCCTTACAGGAAAAATTGATGAGAATACCCAATTTGATAAGAACGATTTCCGAAACACGGTGCCCCGATTTTCCGAAGAAAACCGCAAGGCAAACCAGGCTTTGGTGGATGTACTCGGCAGAATTGCAAAAGACAAGAATGCCACCAATGCTCAAATCGCACTTGCCTGGTTGCTGGCACAAAAGCCCTGGATCGTTCCCATTCCCGGTACCACGAAATTGCACCGGTTGGAAGAAAACGTTGGCGCAGCAGCCATTAAGCTGAGTGCAGAAAACCTACGAGAAATTAATGAGGCAGTTTCACATATTGAAGTGCAGGGAGCGCGGTATAGTGAACAGGGACAAAAAATGATTGATCGTTAGATAAAGAAAATGAAACGAACTATTTTCAGCACTAAGACATGACGGCGTTGAAAAATAGTAAAGCATACAGTAAAGCAACATTTAGACGGGATTTTTATTTTGATTTATGACGAGATCTTGTCGTGTTCAATTTATGTTTCCCTCACCACGAATGCGGAACTACCTTTGCAGTATATTTTAAACTCAATCACCATGGAGCAAGCAGGAAAAGAAATCAGCACAAATCAGGACAAAGACATTTTTGAACGATTGAGAAACGGTGAAACGATCCCAACTGGTGATCCGCAAGCCTATAAAATGCGTGATGCTTCTTATGCCACCAAAAAATTGCTGGTTAAGATGAATGATTCCGATGATCCGGCGGAGATTCGCGATTTATTAAGCCAGATCACAGGTTCTGAGATTGATGAAAGTACTGCCGTTTTTACGCCACTTTACATCAACTATGGGAAGCACACAAAGATTGGCAAAAATGTATTTATCAACTTTGATTGTGTACTCCTCGATCTCGGGGGAATTACCATAGAAGATAACGTACTGATCGCTCCTAAAGTGAGCCTGCTTTCAGAAGGACATGACCTATCGCCGGAAAGCAGGCAATCACTGGTACCGGCACCTGTTCACATCAAGCGCAATGCATGGATCGGGGCAAATGCAACCATACTTCCGGGCGTAACCGTTGGTGAAAATTCTGTAGTTGCTGCAGGTGCTGTTGTAAATAAAGATGTTCCGGATAATACTATTGTTGGTGGTATTCCTGCGAAAGTCATTAAAACAATTGAGTAGATTTATAACGTTTCTCATAAAAATGAAAAACTGAAAACCGACAATAAATGCAAATAAAATATTCTTGTATTGGTAATCTTATATTTATTTCATTTCGTCCTATTACTGCTATTTCTATTTTTCATTGTTAACCGGTCTCATCACTTTGCATGGATTTCCTGCCGCCACTACATTTTCCGAAATATTTTTGGTTACCACACTTCCGGCACCGATGATGCTGTTGTCGCCTATCTTAACTCCAGGCAAAACGGTTACGTTTCCGCCAAACCAAACGTTATTGCCAACGGTAATGCGGCGGGCATATTCCAATCCTTCTTTTCGCTGTCCTGCATTTTCAGGATGTCCTGCTGTACAAAATCCGCAATTCGGTCCAATGAATACATTGTCGCCAAATTGCACCTTTGCTCCGTCGAGAATTACAAGATTATGATTGGAATAAAAATTTTCTCCGATTTCAATATTATATCCGTAGTCGCACCAAAAGGGCTGCTCGATAAGGAGATTTGATTTTGAACTTCCCAGGATTTTCCGCAACAACTCATTTCTTTTGTCAAAGTCGGAATATTTTGTTTGATTATATTCCTGGCACAAATCTTTGCAAAGCTTCCGTTCTTTTACAAGATCTTCGTCATAGTTTGCATTGTATAAAAGCCCTTGTTTGCATTTCTCTTTTTCTGTCATGTTGAAATATTAAATCACTGTATTTGTTGGTTTGCTGTTTCCTTGTCGTGCCCGGCAAAGGTATCATGGAACTACGTTTGTAGTATGTTTTCAGACGCAAGACTATTCACATCACAGGAAACGATAAAACAATATAAAAGAAAACAGCATGGCAAGAATATTTATTACAGGATCGGCCGATGGATTGGGAGCATTATCGGCGAAAGCGCTCATTGCGCAAGGACATTTTGTGGTATTACATGCACGCAATACTGAACGCAAACGTGATGCACTTAAAATAAATCCGGAAGCTGAAGCGGTATTAAGCGGTGATCTGTCAAGTATTGAAGAAACAAAAATCCTGGCCTTTGAAGCAAATAAATTGGCGCCTTTTGATGCGGTGATCCACAATGCAGGCGTATATCAAACTTCTTCAAAAGAGATCTTCGCAGTAAATGTATTAGCGCCGTACATTCTTACAGCTCTTGTCCAAAAACCAAAGCGATTGATTTACCTTACTTCCGGAATGCATTTACAAGGGCGTGCGAAATTTGACAATTTTAAAATCGGCCAGGTATCCTACTCCGATTCAAAGCTATATGTGTTAATACTTTGCAAGGCAGCAGCAAGGCTATGGACAAATGTTTATGCCAATGCAGTTGATCCCGGTTGGGTTCCTACAAAGATGGGTGGAGGAGGCGCGCCTGATGATTTGCAAAAAGGATATGCAACGCAGGTATGGCTTGCCGTTAGCAAGGATGAAAAAGCAAAAGTTAGCGGTCGTTATTTTTTTCATCAAAAAGAACGGCATAGTAATCCTGAAGGTGATGATATTTTGTTGCAGGAAAAATTCCTGGACTTATGTAAAAAAATCACGGGTGTTTCAATCTCTCAATGATTCATTACAAATAAATGCAGGACAGCAAACAATCAATCTACAAAAGATGAACTTTTCACGATAGGCCAGGCAGATGATCCTACCAATCGACTTAAAAGAAATCTGGTCGCATTATTGTGCAGGGATGATAAAAGAATGTAAGGCTTGAGCCGGGCGCAGGGAGCTATAAAGAATGTGTTGTGGAAACGGATAAGAAGAAATGCCATGGCAGTTCATACTTGTTCCCAATGACGGCCAATCGTGCACCGGCTGCTACCATAAAAATAATTTCAGATTAAATCAAACAAACAATTTATAATGATTTTAAAAGAAAACTACACGCTATCCAATGGCGTTAAAATTCCAAAACTCGGTCTTGGAACATGGTTTATAAAAGATAACAATGTGGTACAAGCAGTGAAAGAAGCTGCAAAAATTGGTTACCGACTGATCGATACCGCACAGGCTTATGGCAATGAAACGGGCGTTGGCGAAGGGATCCGGCAATGTGGTGTGAAACGGGCGGAAATGTTTGTAACCACAAAACTCGCAGCAGAAATTAAATCATACAAAGAAGCGGTTACATCCATTGATGGATCGTTGAAAAAATTAGGATTTGATTACATTGACCTGATGATCATTCACAGTCCGAAACCGTGGCCAAAATTTCTTGAAAAAGAGCCTTATTTTGAAGGAAACCGTGAAGCGTGGAAAGCATTGGAAGAAGCGTACAAAGCAGGAAAACTTCGGTCCATTGGTATTTCCAATTTTGAAAAAGCAGACATTGATAACATCTTGGAGTCGTGTTCCGTAAAACCAATGGTGAACCAGATTTTGGTGCACATCAGTAATACGCCGGAAGAACTGATTCAATATAACCATGATAAAAACATTCTTGTCGAGGCCTATTCTCCATTCGGGCACGGCGAATTATTTAAGAACTGGGAAGTAGAAGCAATGGCAGAAAAATATAAAGTTTCTGTATCGCAATTAGCGATTCGTTATTGCCTCGAACTTGCCCTGCTGCCACTGCCCAAAACCGCCAATCCACAGCACATGAAAACGAATGCAGAAGTGGATTTTGTGATCAGTGGAGCGGACATGGAGGTGTTAAAAAATGTGCGTCAAATTCAGGACTATGGAGAGAACAGCCGGTTTCCAGTGTACGGGAAGAAGTAAATTTAAACTCAACTTATCAAAACACCTACGAGTTTTGTGAAACGTTGTAGGCTTGTCGACTATTCAATTTAAAAACTAAAATCGCGATGTATGCAAATAACAAAAACAGGCTCAAGGCCCTCCGCTAAAGGGCCGGAAGATTGGTTTACCGGATCAGTGCGCATAGACCCTCTATTTGACGCGAATGAAGCAAGACGTGGTGCAGCAGCGAGCGTTACTTTCGAACCGGGAGCTAGAACCGCATGGCATACGCACCCACTCGGACAAACATTAATTGTAACTGCGGGCTGCGGCTGGATACAAAAAGATGGTGGCCCGATTGAAGAAGTCCATCCCGGTGATGTTGTTTGGTTTGAGCCCAATGAAAAGCATTGGCATGGCGCTACTCCAACCAATGGCATGTCGCACATTGCCATCCAGGAAAACCTGAATGGCAAAGTGGTTGACTGGATGGAGAACGTAACCGAGGAACAGTATCAGAAATAAAATAAACAACTGATAAAGGCTGATATGCAGTACCATTTAAAATTGGTGCCGATTTAGCAACGGCGCATGCTTATCGTGTTTCCATGAATTCAATTGCCAGCCCATTATTTCTTGTCTGCAAGCAATGGCGGCATTGGCTGAGGTACTATATTATGGATCGGTTTGGTAGATTTTAAATACGCAAAAACAGCTTTTAATTCGTCGTCCGTCATTTTACTGAATGCGGGCCATGGCATGGGAGGAAGTAAGTTCCGGGCCTTATCCAGTCCCATATATTTGCCTTTACGTAAGCATGTTATGAATTGTTCTTCACTCCAGGTTCCGATTCCGGTAGTACTGTCGGAAGTAATATTTGCAGCAAAAGATACGCCCCAAGGGCCTACCCATGAAGTAAGATCCGCAGAATAAAACAAGTGATTGGTTTCCATTTCTTTTCTGTGTACGTCTGGAAATGGCATTGCCGAAGGATGACCGGAGAATGCCAGATCTTCGTCTTCAACCGGTCCCATAGCAGTCATCTTTTTAGGAGTGTGGCAATTACCACAATCAGCGATGGTTACGATATGATGCCCCCATTCTTCAGGCGTACTATATCCTCCATAAGAAACAGCAGCGGTTACGGGCATGGCGTCTGCAGAAGCTTCTTCAGGTTTACCGGAAGTAGTATCGCATTTTGAAAGCAGAAAAATTGCGGTGAAGGATACCAGCAAAATGATAACAGATAACTTTTTCATAAAAACAATATTTTAAGATTAATTAAAAAGACAGGTCTTTAAGATAAGTTGCTGTTTACAGTAGGAGTTTGGAATTTGAAGATTAAATGTAACATTATTATTAATACAAAATCTTTTTAGCATTACTTTTTTTGATGCGTATTGCACAATCTCATGACATTGCTTGTGACAGTTTCCATTTTGAATGGTCAGATTGGCAAATCGCGTAGAAAGCAAACATTAGTAACAGGCACATAGCGGCCGGCAGACACGACCATTGTGAAATTCCCGCGGTAAAATTAAGCGCTTCTTTTTTTCAATAATTTGTTTACCCAGTTATTGGTGGCTTTCGAAAGTATTTCTGTTGTATTTATTTTACCTGCTTTAAAAGAATGATCTGCTCCTTCAATTTTTGTGAGTGTCGCTTTTGGAAGTGACGAACAAACGAATTCGATCAGATCCGATTGTGCCAGTGCATCACGGGTGCCCTGCAGAAAAAGCATCGGCACTTTTACATTTTTCAAATGCTCTGCTCTATCGGTTGATGTCTTACCGGCAGGATGCAACGGGAACCCATAAAAAATAATTCCCTTTACTGATGTTTCCGGATGGGTTGATACTTATTGTGAGCTCATTCTGCCGCCGAAGGATTTGCCGCCAACAAATACAGGAAGACCTGATGAAAGCTGCTGCGCTTTTGCAATGGCGCTTCGATGGTCTGATGTGCGACAGCAGGCACATCTGGTCTGCGTTTTTTATTTTCTGCAAAAGGAAAGTTGAACCGCAGGGTAGCAATACCGGTTTCGGCAAGGGAATTTGCCAGTGCTACCATGAAAGGATGATTCATTCCTGCCCCTGCTCCATGCGCGAGAGCCAGAATGCAGCCGGCATCCTGAGGCGCGATATATTCAGCTGATACACTATCAATGGACGGTGAAACCTGAATGTTTAAAGAGCGTGTTTTCATTGATCGCGATTTGTTTGAAATTTTCAACTAAGGTAAAATTTAAACTGCAACCGGAAACTTTTGACTGCTACCCTAATCCGGTTTATCCCATGCCAATTGCAAATCCTGGTTGAAAGGCAATAAAAGCGAGGAAGTTTGTAAAAAGCTATACATTAACATGAAACGGGTATTTGCTGGGTAGTATCGAATTTAGTTATGCATTTGGCAGTAAGAACAGAATCAGTACCATTACCCAAACAACAGATGACGGAACTGTCGGTATTCAAACGTTTACTTATTTTTAATTAAGGTTACCTGGCAGTTTATCAAAAGGAGACGACAAGCTTTGATAAAAGTATACAGCTGCTTCAAAAAAAAAGCCACTCAATGCAAGTGGCTTTTTTCTTTTGATTGTTTTCAATTAAGGATTATTTTATTTTGGTGCCACTGTTATTTAAAATTTCAGTAGTCATTGTTCCTCCCTGCAGATATCTTACGACGTACTGATATTCCTGCGGAATTGACATATTATTCGTATTCTGACCCATGGGCGCATTTGTATTGACTGTTGTATTAGTTGTAGCTGTTGCATTTTGATTTGTTGAATCGGTAGTGCTTGCTGTATTCGTGGTCGTTGTGGTTGTATTCGCCGTCATTGTTGTAGAATTCTGACTCATGGTATTTGCAGCCATGCTCGAATCCATCGGTGCTTTTACTGCGGTAATATCATAAATATAAGCGCCTTCATGTTCTTGTTTTACTTCAGATACAATGTTATCGGGAACATAAGTTTCTAAAACCGGCAGAGCCGCATAATTTGCCTGACCTGGAGTATTTGATGTCATTGCCATAGAAGAACTATCCATTCTGTTATTCATGGAATTCATATTCGAATTCATATTGGAATTGTTCGAATTCATATTGGAATTATTATTAGAATTCATATTCGAATTAGTATTAGTATTAGAATTCATGTTTGAATTAGTAGAATTCATATTTGCAGAACTATCTGTCGCATTATTATTCGTTGTTGGCGTTGTTGTTTGCGGAGTTACTGTTGTTGGATTTGTATTATTGGTATTGTTTGTACTATCTACCTGGGCAAATAATGAAAAACAGGTAAAAGTGAAGATTAAAGACATTAATAGCGTTTTCATAAAATAATTTTTTAGCGTTTATGTTGTTGTTTAATAATCTTAGATTAAAACAATTCCTATGCCGTTCTTTTTATTTGATGAAGTTTAATATGACGCTGAAAGGTAAATATAGATAGGGTTTCCGCCGATTCTTTGTATGAAGATAAAATGTAGGTGTTTATTTGTTAAGAAAAAATGTAGAATAAATTGCTGCACTTAGAAAATGAATAGATGCTTCTTTCTCAGTAAACGAATAAATAGTACGAATTACTTATTTTTAAAAAACGACTAGGTAAAATAAAGCTGGATCGCCTTCAATTATTAAGCAGATGAAAATTTTTTTAAGCTGTTAAAATGACACTGGTATTGCAATAAAAAAGGAAGCGATTAGCTTCCTTTTTCTGTAAAATACTATCAAACCAAATTAATAACTCCAAAGGTTTTGCTCGTAATCAAATATTTCATTTTGAATTTTATCTCCCTGCAATAATTGGAGAATCGAACTTTGCTTTAATCCCGTTTGCGCGTTTAAGAACTGATCAAAAGGATTGTTAAGCGTGCTTTTGATAATTCGTCCATGAAACATTCTTGACTCAAAAAGATCTTCCCATGTCATTCTTGCACCGTAATTTTTTCCATTATAAACATAATATTTAGCGAATATCGGGCGCATATCCGGGTAGTAAACCCAGAAAAGAGGCGTATCTCCTAAATCAACTCCGGAAGAAGTAATCACCCGTTTTATAGGAGCTATCCCAAGAATTCTCCAGAAAAGCCGTGAACTTTGTTTATCAAAAATAACTTCTTCTTTGATCTGGAATTTATAAAACGAGTCGAGGTTTACTTCCTGCATAGTTTCTTTATTTCCAACTACATTTCCCAAGGAATCATAAATAGGAACTGAAACACTTCCTCCTGAAACTGCTTTTGCAACTTCAGCTTTTGTTAATGGCGTAGTAAACCGGTCATCAACGGCGCTGAATGCGGTAACACCGCCATTGTCGGGGCCATCCTGTATTGCTTTAAAAAGAATAGAAATGAATCTTTGATTGCCATTATCTTCATTCGCAGAATAGCGGAAAGGTAGATTTATCTTTTCACGGGTATCTATCTCACGCCAAATCCTTTCATCGTATGCAGCATCTTCCTGCCTCAAAACCTGGTATGGAAGCGGAACCCTTTCTGTAACAAGGCCATTATGAACATCAAGAGCAGTTTCCGGTCTCAGCGATGGCTTTACGGCAGTAATCGGCAGGCTATCATTAACCGGAGCAGGAGCCTGAACGATTGCAGTATCAGTGGCAGCGGGATTAATATTTGCATTTGTTTTTGCCGCTGTCGTTTTCTTTGCCGTTGTCCGCTTTTTTGCTGTTCTCTTCCTCGCCTGGGCGTCAGCCGTATTAGACAATACTCCTAATGCAAGTACCAGCACCAGGCATTTCATTATCATTGTTTTCATAGCCTTTATTTTATTCTTTTAAATTAATACAAAATAAACCCGGGACCTGGAATGCTCCTCACAATTCCATCAGGGCCCTGTACTTTTACATTATCGAAAGTTACGGAAGTTCCCGGAATACACTTCTGCAACAGGCTTTTTACTCCTTCCAGGCTTCCTCCATGTATTTCCGCTGATTGTACAGTTCCAAAATTTGCTCCTGAGAAATACATCATTGCGCTTACAATATTAAAGTGCGCATCAAAATCAAAACCTTCAAGATCTGCCCTGGCAAAGTTCTGATTTTTAAATACTACTGATTGCACTCTGCCTCCACTGCTTGGGCCGACTTTTACTACCGGATCAGGAATCCTTTTTACCCTGAAATCATAAGTACTTGCTTTGCCATCTGCATTCACTGTGATTGAAGCTTTACCCACCTGGCTTACTTTAACCGTATATTTTCCAGGTCCACCTGACGGTGTCAAAGAACCGCCTGACATTGATACATGTGTTTTATCCCAACCTGTTCCGGATGAAATGGTTACAGGATTCGGAACACCAATATAAAATACATTCATTTTATCCAGCATTACTGCTGCTCCGCCCGGAGTTCCTACTGTATAAGTTACCGTTTGGTGAATCGGAACTTTTACGCCGTTTTCATTGGTAAATGAACCATTTATCTGAATAGTATGATCACCTGCCCCACTTACGGTTGTGGTGTAAGAGCCTTGTCCATTTACAAGATTTACCGGTGAACCATTAATAGAAATATCACTTTTTACACTGGAACTATAAGCACCTACGCCGGCAGTTACGGTTAACTGTTGTCCAGGCATCAAATAATTAGAGCTTTGACCGACTAAAACACCCACTTTATCCATATGAACTTCTACTGCGCCAATTTGAGAATGGCAATAAGTTACGACCATGTTTTCAGCATTCTTGATATTATTCTGAAACTTGCTGAGCATTGTCAATGCAGCAACGGTAGGTGTCATGTGGAAGAAAGTTTGAGTAAAATCTTTTTGTTTTCCTTCCTGTGAAACCGGCGGAGTCGTATTAACAGGAAAAGTACTCTCAAATTGTTGTTTGATAGCAGGATCAATTGCAAGCATCTGTTGCTTGTATTGATCCAGCCGATCTTTCAATTCCTTTCCTTTGCCATGAGTTTCAAATAATCTGGTAGAAGCGTCGAGATTATCTTCCCGGTAATCCTGTACGCTATCTTTAATTTTACTGTCCCATTTCATTCTGAGATCAGCCGCTTTTAATAATTGAGCTTTCAGATCATTAATATAATTATTCATGTCATCTGAAAGTTTTTTTGCCTGCATTGCTTTTGGTTCCCAAATCTTTGCCTTTTCAGCTGACTGGGGTTCATTTAATTTTTCTTCGAGTGATTTATATAAGGTATTATTAGATGCAGTTATGTTATTATTGGAAGTTAATAAACTGTTGTTTACCACTTTAAATGCATTAATCACCTCATTAGATACATTCAAGGCAAGGATCGCCGTAAGTATCAGATACATTACGTTGATCATTTTTTGCCGCGGATCTCTGGGTAGTCCTGCCATGTTATTTTAATTTACTGTTAGTCTTTTAGAATTTTGGAATATTGATTATTACTGTCTTCCCTGCATTGCACTAAGCATATTGCCATAAACCTGGTTTAATTTTCCAAGATTTTCTGCAAGAGTTGAAATCTGTGCTTTTGTTGCCTGCGCATCGTCTACAGTTGCCACCATTACTTCACTTGCCTTAGCCATTTTGCCATAGAAACTATTTAAAGTTTTCAAATGATTATTGCTCTCATTCAATTCCAATTCATAAATCGTATTTAACGATCCAAGGTTTTTGGTAAGGATCTGCACTTGTTGGTGGAATCCTTTTGCACTATCTGCCGCGCTGTTGAAGTTGCTCATGGTATTAGCAGAATTGGTGTAAGCATCTTTCATCAAACCAAGTGCATTCGTTGCCTCTTTTGTTTTAGCAGAAAAATCACCGGTGGATTTCACTACGTCACCTACCTCACCAATTTGTGATACAGTAACGCCTAATTTCTGGAAGTTTTCTCCAAGTTTTTTCATATTTGCCGGTGTAATTTCAGCATCTTTCATCATCTTTTCCATAGATTGCAAAGCGGGATTTCCCTGAACTGCTGCTACCTGCGGCGCATGAGGAGCAGTTTCATGTGGTTTTGGCTTTACCCATTCTATAACTGCATAGACAAGGAAGATACCGGTTTCTGTCCACATTCCAACTGTCAGCATTGTATCAGCATAAGATTGGTGCGTTAATTTTGCCCAGGCTGCGAAAATTACGACAGCGGCGCCGGCGCTTACCAATACATCTATTAGTGTAAGAAAATTTCTTTTGGGTTGTTGATTCATAATAGTTTAGGATTTTTTTTGTTTTTTATTTGTTTATTGTTTTTACTTTAAGGTTCTGCACAAAAAATGCCTATATTAATTAATTGTAATAAATTAATAAATACAGGCAGTAAAATGTTGAACTAAAATTTTTTCTATTTAATTTATTTTTATTTAACCTTTATTTTTTGCCTTTTTTGCCTGTTGCTGGTGGTAAATCAATTACTGTACGAAATCCAATATAAGATTTAGCGGTATCCTGGTATTCAAAAGTACGGGTACTAACTCTTAAATAGTAGCCCACATCTTTCCAGCTTCCGCCGCGAATCACTTTACGTTTCATGCGGGGCGCATCCTGATCTTTTGCATTCCAGCGGATATCGGGGTTCATATCATGTTGAAAATTATAACCACCTTCATAATATAAGGAAGAAGTCCATTCTGCAACGTTTCCTGCCATACAATATAATCCAAAATCATTTGGCCAATATGCATCTGCGCGAACAGTATAAAATCCGCCATCTTCAGGGTAATTACCACGGCCGGGTTTAAAGTTTGCCAGTAAACAGCCCTTTTTGTTTCTTAAATAAGGACCACCCCATGGAAAAGGTGACTGTGACCTTCCGCCCCTCGCTGCATATTCCCATTGCGCTTCGGTTGGCAAACGGAAATTAGTTTCTGTTGCCCGGTTCTTGCTTACCAAATAAGAATTTAGAGTGTGTGTACGCCATTCACAAAATGCAGTTGCCTGTTTCCAGTTTACACCCACTACCGGGTAATTGCCAAAAGCAGGATGGCTGTAATATTGTTTTGCCATCGGCTCATTATAAGAATAAGCAAAATCTCTCACCCAAACCAAAGTGTCGGGATAAATCGGTATATCTTTTTTCACAATGAAAGCGCTTCTTGGCACATTCGGATCACGGTTGCTGGCAGCAGCGCCGTAATCAAAAGTTTCGGAATGGTAGATCATTTTGGCAGGATCAATTTCTTTTTGCCCAAAAATGCGGTTATCAGGCGTTACGATCATTGCGTCAATTTTTTCCAAAGTAGCCTTATCGTTCCATTTAATTGTCTTCATTTTTGCCTGATCAATATATTCATTTCCATCGGCGCCTTGTTTTACAAATCCCATCAACTTCGCAGCAATAGAATCGCGCACATAATTGGTAAACTGGCGGTACTCATTATTGGTAATCTCAGTAGCATCCATCCAAAATCCACTGATAGAAACCTGTTTGTTTCTTGCAGTGAACGTATAATTTATATCTTCATCGCTCGGGCCCATGTGAAAAGTTCCTGGTGGAATATAAACCATGCCAGGAGGTTTTGGCAAAATATAACGTCCTGCAGGGGCTACCCCATGCAGCTGACCATCATTAGGCAGTCCTTTCGATTTCCCAAATTTACCACAGCCGGATAAGATGACTCCTGTTACTGCCAATGTTGTGAAAAACGTGTTTTTCATTGTTTTTTTACTTTTGAAGGTAAGGGCAAATGTAATATTTATTTAAAAAAACGCCGCTTTTAGGGATATTTCTTTTATAAATACCCGTGGCCTAAATTAATAAACGAGCAACTTTTTTAATTATTGTAAAGAGGTGTCAAATATTTAATATCTTTTATAAAAGTAAAAGAATGAAGTTAAAAAAAGCATCCGGAAATAATTTTGAAAAAATTGATCCATAAAAAGTTAATCCGTGGCTTCAAAAGAAAAAATAAAACTACGAAAAAACAAACTACAAACTTCATTTCAAAAAACATTCCAACAAAAAAAAATCTTAAATCTCTTATCATAGTATTCGTCCTTTTCATTCTTAAAATCTTTTTTTCTTATTAATTATTGTAAAACAAGCAGTTCGAATTCTTTGAATGTTTTCTAATGTCTTTCTGCATTGTGTATAGCCGTCTGTGAATTAACTATTATATAACACGACAAATTGCCTTAAAAGTTCGTTTGCTGAATCCCGTTTCTAAAATTATAGAAACTGTTAAGGCATTCTATAAAGTATGATTAAATAGTAAATTTGCAATCTTCAAATTATGGTTAAAGGTAAGCAACAGGATTCGACAGATATATTTACAGAAAATGAAAATATAGAAGTATTTGGTGCAAGGGAACACAACCTTAAGAATATTGATATTTCGATTCCGAAAAATCAACTGGTTGTTATCACAGGAATCAGTGGCAGCGGAAAATCATCGCTGGCATTTGACACCATTTTTTCAGAAGGTCAGCGTCGTTACATGGAAAGCTTTTCTGCATATGCCAGGCAGTTTTTGGGCGATATGGAGAGACCGGATGTCGATAAAATTACTGGTCTTTCTCCGGTAATTTCTATTGAGCAAAAAACTACCAATAAAAATCCACGAAGCACAGTAGGAACGGTTACAGAAGTGTATGATTTCCTTCGGTTGCTTTTTGCCAGGATCGGCGAAGCTTATAGCTACAATACCGGCAAAAAAATGGTAAAATGGAGTGAAGAGGAAATTGTTGAAAATATTTATACAAGATTTTCAGAAAAAAAAATTGTCGTACTGGCACCACTTATCCGCGGAAGAAAAGGACATTACCGGGAACTGTTTGAAGAGGTTAGAAAAAAAGGATTTTTAAAAATACGAATTGACGGAGAAATCAAAGACCTCGTTCCTAAAATGCAGGTGGACCGTTATAAGATCCATGATATAGAATTAGTGGTTGACCGTTTGGCTGCAGATCCGGAACAAAAAGTGAGGGTGAGTGAGAGTATTCAAAAAGCTTTGCAACTGGGAAACGGCTTGTTGTTTTTATTATTAAATGATGAACAAAAACTAGTTCAATACAGCCGCCAGTTAATGTGCGAGGAATCCGGGATCAGTTATGAAGAACCTTCGCCAAATGCTTTTTCATTTAATTCTCCTTATGGAGCTTGCCCCGTTTGCAAAGGCTTGGGAAATGTTTACCAGGTAAACCTGGAGGCGATCGTTCCGGATAAAAAATTAAGCATCAATGAAGGCAGCATCGCTCCTCTCGGAGAAGAACGAGATTCATACGTTTTTAAACAGGTGCAGCAACTGGCAAAAAAAAATAAAATAAGCTTGGATAAACCAATAAAAGATCTTCCGGAAAGCGCTTTAAACCTCATTTTATTCGGAAATAAGAATAAAGATGATAGCAATAATCAATTTAGTGATTTTGATTCTGTAAAAATTTCTGATGAAAGAGAAGTTCCTTCAGGTGAATATGAAGGTGTTGTAAATATGATCAAACGTTGGTTTCATTCAGATACCACAAATGAAAGCCTAAGAGCGTGGGTAGAAAAATTTATGATTCTCGAAAAATGCCCCGCATGTGAAGGAAAAAGATTAAAAAAAGAGAGCCTTTGGTTTAAAGTTGATGAAAAAAATATTGCCGAATTATCAGAAATGGATTTGGTAAAATTGAAAGCGTGGTTTGACGGAATTGAAACGCGTTTGAACCAAAAACAAAATATCATTGCGAGAGATATATTGAAAGAAATAAGAGAAAGAATTCAGTTTCTATTGGATGTTGGACTCACCTATCTTTCTTTAAACCGTTCTTCTAAAAGCCTTAGTGGAGGAGAATCACAGCGAATCCGGCTGGCTACCCAAATCGGCTCTCAGCTTCAGGGTATTACTTATATATTAGATGAGCCAAGCATCGGTCTTCATCAGCGGGATAATCATCAACTGATAAAAGCACTGAAGAATTTGAGAGATATTGGAAATAGTGTTTTGGTAGTTGAACATGATAAAGATATTATGCTTGCGGCTGATTATTTAATTGATATTGGTCCGGATGCGGGAAAGCATGGCGGAAAAGTAGTGGCGAAAGGAACACCCAAAAATTTTGTCAAACTGGATACACTCACTTCTTCCTATTTGAATGGAGATACGGAAATAACCATTCCATTAGAAAGAAGAAAAGGAAATGGTCATTCGCTTATATTGAAAGGCGCTTCAGGCAATAATTTAAAAAATGTAACTGCCACATTTCCACTCGGAAAATTTATTTGCATTACAGGAGTAAGTGGCAGTGGAAAATCCACCTTGATCAATGAAACTTTGTACCCGCTATTGAGCATTCATGCTTATAAAAGTAAGATGACTGCACTTCCTTTCAAAAATATTCAAGGGCTTGAATATATTGATAAAGTAGTTGAAATAGATCAATCACCGATTGGCAGAACTCCGAGAAGCAATCCGGCAACTTATTGTGGTTTTTTTACCGACATCAGAACCCTTTTTGCAGCAATTCCGGAAGCAAAAATCCGTGGTTATAAACCCGGAAGATTTTCATTTAATGTAAAGAGCGGCAGATGCGATGTATGCCAGGGCGGAGGAATGAGAACTATCGAAATGAATTTTTTACCCGATGTATATGTCCATTGTGAAAAATGCAACGGGAAAAGGTACAACCGCGAAACGCTCGAAATAAGATACAAGGGAAAATCAATTAGCGATGTATTGGAAATGACGGTAGATGAAGCAGTTGATTTTTTTAAAAACGTTCCTTATTTATACCGAAAAATAAAAGTGCTGCAGGAAGTAGGACTTGGTTATATCACTTTAGGGCAAAGCGCGGTAACACTCAGTGGCGGCGAAGCACAACGGGTGAAGCTCGCAACAGAATTAAGTAAAAGAGATACCGGAAAAACCTTTTATATTCTTGACGAGCCGACAACAGGATTACATTTCCGGGATATTCAACATTTGGCTGATGTTCTCAATAAATTAGTTGACAGGGGAAATACAGTTTTGGTAATCGAACACAATATGGACATTATCAAGATCGCCGATTACATTATTGACCTTGGCCCGGAAGGCGGGGATGCAGGAGGAAAAATATTATTTGAAGGAACTCCTGAGCAATTAATTGAAAATAAAAAAAGCTTTACTGCGCAATTTTTAAAAGAAGAATTAAAGACAAACAAAAAAGGCAAAGCATAATAACAAAATTGAAGTTCTATGGTTTCAGGGGTTTCAAGGCACAGGATTGTGCGTTGTTTTCCTTGTCAGCTTTTATTACATACTTTGCCTATAGTTTCAAAAGATTTATTGTTTAAAAAGTGTGTGGACAACGGGTTCTTTCTGCTACATTCCGATCGTACCTGTTTTCGTAAATCGGCCCAAGACGGAATCCCAATTTAAAAAACGTAGTGAAATAGGAGTCATTTTGTTTTGGATTGCCTCGTTGTGTTCCGGGTGAATTCCTCGCTAATCCGGGATTTACAAGCGCAAAAACTTTATCAGAAATTTGCCTGGCGATGGCTGCCTCTTTTGGAGATAAATATTTATCAAACAAATTCGGATCTATATAAGTAGTGCTTACATCATCTATATAATCCGTAAAAGATTTTCTCAATAAAATTTCAAAACTCATATTTACGCGATCTGAAATGTAATATTTCAAACCCACGCCCATTGGAATATTTATTTGACTAAGGGAATATTCTTTTCTGTTCGGATACTCAGGAAAACCTTCTCCTTCCGTATGCAACGGCCTCAAATAATACCAGGTCTTTTTCCCATTTGCATCTGTGAGCGACCCCTGCGGATTAAAATGCAAATAACCGACTCCAATGACGCCATATGGAGTGAGCCTTGGCTTGTAATCCGGATCATTTTGATTCAAGAAAATCAATGGGAAAACTTCTGCAGCGATATAAGCCTCGAAAATATTGGAACGAAAATCAAGGTTACGTTGCTTTCTGTATAATTCATCACGTCCTTCTGTATGAATCACATCATCCTCGCCCGATATTTTTCCATATTGGGCTGCCACCCTGATTCCCAGCCATTCATTTGGATAAAATGTAGCAAAAGCGCCGGTCATTATTTCAGTAAGCGGTAAATTCAGATCTTTTATAAAACGTTTCCCTTTTCCCTGGTGGCCGCCCAAGTCGCCCAAAAAAAAAGACGGGCCAATATTTATCCCAACTTCAAACCTTGTTTTTTCATTCCCTATAATTAAAGATTGCGCATTACTTTTTTTGGAAAATAAACAGGTGAATGAAAACAGTATGAAACACGTGAGCCACAAAGACTGTAAACGTTTTTTCATAACAGGTAAAAAAGTTATTTCGTTAGGGATAAAGTTAGATTTTGCTTAAAAAAATTCTTTAAGCAACTTCTCCATAACGGCATAGTTTACTGCTTTATTGCCTTATCAACTCTCAATGATTTTAAGCATAGAAATATGATCTATACCATCTTCCAGATAAACTTCTCCTTTTTGAACAAAAGAAAAAGATTCATAAAAACGCTTCAGATAAAGCTGGGCGCTAATCCTGATCGTAGTTTCTCCGAACATCTCCTCAATTTTAGCGATGGAACGAAGCATCAGTTCTTTTCCAATATTTTGACGCCGAACAGATGGCGCTGTAAGTACCCGACCTATTGAAGCGGCATCGAGGTAAGAAACTGCTTTATCAAATAAACGGGTGTAAGCAATTAAATTTTCCCCGTCCCAGCCACACAGATGCCATGCTTTGAGATCTTTATCGTCGCAATCCTGGTAAACACAATTTTGCTCTACTATAAAAACCTCGTTCCTTAATTGAAGGATCTTATAAACTTCCTTATTTGATAAATCTGAAAAAAATTTGCATTGCCAGGTGATCATGATTTAGGGTTTAGACCGTTTAGAATATTTAGAGGGATTCAGTTTGCATATCTATTTTAGAATACGAATCTTGCTTATTTGTTGGTTTATTGAATGAAAACTTATTTATCTCTATGAGCTTTAGCAAACGAAGAAATAATTTGCTTTTATGTTTTACTGTATTAAAAAATTATTGAAATCTGCACTATCGCCATAAAAAACATTAAAATCAACGGGAGTTGTAATTCCATTTACACGCCCTTTTTCACTGTGCTGCCAAAACAACCAGTTTTTTTCAATGCGTGGTTTATCCGGTTGCAAATAATGTGCGATCCACAAAGGGTAATCTTCAAATCCGTCTGCAAAATAACGCTCATAAAAATCAATATTCGTATAAATCACGGGCTTTACCCCATAATGGTTTTCTACTGCATTCAACCAAGTCTTTACGCCTTTTTGCATATCTGCAACTGAGACACCATGGCTTTTTTCAACATCCAAAACAGGCGGCATATCGCCTTTTTTCAAATTTACAATCTGCATAAAATTATCAGCCTGCTTCTTTGCATTTCTGTTCGATACAAAAAAATGATACGCTCCTTTTGGAATATTCTGTTCATCAGCTTCTATCCAGTTTCTTCTGAATTGCGCATCGACGATACTTGTTCCTTCCGTTGCTTTTATAAAAACAAATCCAATTTTTATTCCTTTCTCTTCCATGTTTTTCACTTCTTTCCAATTGATGTTGTTTTGATATTTACTCACATCAATGCCATGAATTTCATAGCCTGGCGGAATATCAATTTGAAAGCCGGGATAAAAAATACTTGGTGGAGAATTGAAAAATTGAACCGCATAATAAAGTGTAATGATGATCAGGCATAGCCAAAGAAATATTTTAAAAAATGAATGCGAAGACCGTTTCTTTTTTCGTGCCACAACAGATTTTGCTTAAGTGATTAAAGCAATTGTAGTTTTATTGCTTCACCATTTTTTTGCAAACTTACCATCATTATTATATTGAATCGTGATAAAAAATAATTCCTTCCTTTTTAGTGCACAAACAATTTTCACTTAGAAATCCAGTTGAATATTGTAAACAGAACAACAAACTATTTCTTTGTTTGCTGTTTTTTTTAAATCAGTCTGGTTATATAAAAGAAAAATCCTTCTTCATATCCTTTCATTTTTCTTTCAAAAAAGATGCTTTTTGCTTAAAAAAATGTTATCATAAGGAATATTTATCAACAAATGGAATCTTTTTTTCTGTTAAAATTCGCGGGAATAAAAAACGTAAACTATTGATTAAAAAGTGTTTATAAAAATTGTACTTTTCTGCCTACTTCTTTGTAACCCCCCGGTTAACCCAAAAGCTTGCATCTTAAAATTTTGTAGCCTAAGTTTGCACGATTCTTGCAATTATTAATAAACTCAAAAAATATAGCACTGATATAGCAATATAAAACTCATTCTTTTTTTATTATAATATAACTAAAGACCCATTTACAAACAAGCGTTTTTAATAACGTAATAATTATTTGACTCGAAAAAATTCTAAATGAAAACTATTCAATCAAAGAGCTTATTATCGTTGATTATAATTTTTTTTATAATTGGCTTTAGCACCTCGGCAAAAGAACTCATCGTTTATAGCGTACAAAATTATTCAGATTCTACGCTCGATTCCATCAATCCAAATATTCATCTTAAAAGCACACTGGTCAGAAATCCTGATTGGGTTGTTTATCCTGTCAGCCTTCAGGAACACCGCGATGAAAGTAAAGAATATGTGAAGCAATATTCTAAAAAGCAAAGAGATTACATCATTTACATGTTCAATCGCGGGAAGAAATATTTTCCTAAGGCAACTGATATTTTCGACAAGTACGACGTGCCTGATGAATTTCAAATGCTTCCGGCATTGGAATCTAATTTCAATCCAAATGCCGTGTCAAATGCAGGCGCGGTGGGTTATTGGCAATTCATGGGCGAACTTGCATCTGAATACGGATTAAGCATTAGTCACAAAAATGATGAAAGAAAAAACTTTACAAAATCGACTATAGCTGCGGCTAAATTCTTTCGCGATCAGTTGAATGCTTTAAATGATGATATTCTACTTACAGTTGCAGCTTTTAATTGCGGCATGGGACGCGTCACTTCTGCCTTAAAGAAAAGTTCAAAACGCAATCCTGATTTCTGGGATGTGAAAGAATATTTGCCAAAAGAAACAAGGATTTTTGTGATGAAATTTATTGCGTTGAATGTTATTTCAGCCAATTATGATAAATTTCTGAATCATAAATTGAATTTCAATGAGCCGCCTTTAATTCAATTGGCACTTGTTGATTCTTCCATGCAGAATAATTCATTGGCAAAAAGTCCTCTATAAATCACTTAATTTTTTACAAAAAACCTTCCCGATTTACTAAATCAGGAAGGTTTTTTTTTCGATGATAAATCCGAATAAACCTTGCTGCTTTATTATCTTTGACAAATGCCACAGGTAAATTACAATGACAGCATCAACTTTTTATCGAAACTCACCTTTCGAAGGGTTTGGAATGCTGCAAAAGTGTTTTCAAGTTATCAGCTCACCCGTTTTCTAAAAAAGCCGGTACAATGGGGATTACCAATCTCGATTTCATTTGAGCCGACGACATCCTGCAATCTTAAATGCCCTGAATGTCCCAGCGGCTTAAGAGAATTTACAAGGCCGCGCGGCATGCTGAAAAAAGATTTCTTTTTTCAAACGATTGATGATATTTATAAAGACATTTTATACCTGATCTTTTATTTCCAGGGTGAACCATATCTGAATAAAAATTTTTTGGAAATGGTGTCGTATGCTTCCTCCAAAGGTATCTACACAGCCACTTCGACTAATGGACATTTTCTCACCGATGAAGTTGCAAAGAAAACGGTGGAAAGCGGTTTAGACAGGTTGATTATTTCACTTGACGGAACAACACAGGAAGTTTATGAACAATATCGCCGTGAAGGCAATATCGAAAAAGTAATTGAAGGCGCCAGAAATATTGTAAAATGGAAAAAGGAATTGAAGAGCAAAACACCTTTTGTATTTTTTCAATTTTTGGTCGTTCGTCCGAATGAGCATCAAATCGAAGATGTGAAAAAACTTGCCGCAGAAGTAGGCGTAAATGAAGTACGTTTTAAAACCGCGCAGATATATGATTACGAAAATGACCCAAATCATTTAATTCCAAAAAACGAAAAATTCAGCCGGTATAAAAGAAATAAGGAAGGTAAACAGGTAGCAAAGAATAAACTACAGAATCATTGTTGGAAACTGTGGCAGGCAAATGTGATTACCTGGGATGGAATGCTGGTTCCATGTTGTTTTGATAAAGATGCCACGCATAGACTTGGCAGTTTAAAAAATGAAAGTTTCAGAGATATCTGGCAAAATAAAAATTACAAAAAATTTCGTAAGGACATCACTACAAGCCGCAAAAACATTGACATCTGCGCCAATTGCAGTGAAGGCCTTGGTGTTTGGAGAAAATAGAAATTTTCCAACGTTCTGATCTTCTTTTTATCTTAAACTTACAAACTTCACTTATTTAACAAGCTCATACTCTTTGTAACTTTGCCGGCTATGCATTACGCCTCGATAGAAAATCTCAGTAAATCTTTTGGAATCAGAACCCTTTTTAAAAACATCAGCTTTCATGTAGAGGAAGGAGATAAAATCGCTTTTGTGGCAAGAAACGGAAGTGGAAAATCTACCCTTTTGAAAATTATTGCTGGTTATGATACATCTGATTCGGGAACCGTTTGGATCAATAAAGAAGTAAAAGTGATCATGTTGCAGCAGGATACTGCTTTCGAAAATGAAAAAAGCATTTGGGATAATATTTTAAACATCGATAACCCTGTAGTGCGATTGGTGAAAGAATATGAAATGTTGCTGGAAGAAAATTCCGAAAATGAAGACCGCATCAGTGAACTTATTTCTGAAATAACGGAAGCAAATGCGTGGAGTTTTGAAAGTGATTTAAAGCAGATTTTGGGTAAATTAAATTTGCATCATTTGAATGAGCCGGTAAAAAATCTGAGTGGTGGGCAAAGGAAAAGAGTAGCCCTGGCGCAGGCTTTGATTGACGCCCAATTGCATGAAGGTAAGTGTTTGCTGATTTTGGATGAGCCCACGAATCACCTGGATGTTGAAATGATTGAATGGCTTGAAAATTTTTTGGCAACCAATAAAAGCACCTTGTTGCTGGTAACGCACGACCGTTATTTTCTTGACGAAGTTTGCAATGAGATCATCGAATTGGATGATGAGAAATTATATGTTTATAAAGGCAATTATGATTATTTTTTAGAACAAAAATCGTTGCGGCAGGAAGTGCAGCAAAGTGAGTTTCAAAAAGATAAAAATATTTTCAGAAAAGAACTTGAATGGATGCGCAAACAACCAAAAGCGCGAACCACAAAATCTAAAAGTCGCCAGGATGCTTTTGCAGAAGTGGAAGAAAGAGTAAGCCAAAAGAAGGAAGTAGCAGAGGTTTCATTGCAAATGAAAATGACCCGAATGGGCGGGAAGGTTTTGGAAATGAAAAAAGTGTATAAATCTTATGGAGATAAAGTAATTATGAAGGGCTTTGATTACACTTTTAAAAAAGGAGAGAGAATTGGTATTGTAGGAAAAAACGGAACCGGAAAATCAACTTTTCTGAAAGTAGCGCTTCAGATTATTTCGCCCGATAGCGGAAAAATCAATCACGGCGATACGATCGTTTTTGGAAATTTTGCCCAGGAAGGCTTGCAATATAAAGAAGACAAAAGAGCCATTGAATATGTAAAGGATTTCGCCGAGTTTTTTCCATTAGCTGATGGAAGCAAGATCAGCGCATCACAATTCATGGAGAAATTTGGATTTACGGCGCAACAACAATTTACCCCTTTGAGCAAATTGAGCGGTGGCGAAAAAAGAAGACTTCATCTGCTGAGTATTCTTTTTAAAAATCCTAACTTTTTGGTTCTTGATGAGCCCACCAATGATTTGGATCTGCAAACATTAAGAACATTGGAAGATTTTTTGCAGGATTTTCCCGGCTGTATTTTGATCGTTAGTCACGACCGCTATTTTATGGACCGGCTTGTGGATCATCTTTTTGCCTTTGAAGGAAATGGTGAAATACGTGACTTTCCCGGAAATTATTCTCAATATAGAATCTGGAAACAATTGGAAGAAAATGCCGAAGGAAAAATAGAAAAGGCGGAAAGCGAAAAACAGAAAGGTGAAAGTGTAAAGCCAAAGACCAACGGCGCCGAAAAAGCAAAGTTATCTTTTAAAGAAAAAACAGAATTTGAAAAATTAGAAAAAGAGATTGCAGAACTTGAAAAAGAAAAGAGCTTGCTGGAAGTGAAACTGAACAATGGTTCTATGGATTTTGAAAAGCTGCAGGCAACTTCAGAACGAATCAGTGATATCATAGTCCTTCTGGATAAAAAAGAAATGCGTTGGCTGGATCTGAGTGAAAGAGCAGATTAATAATAATTGTGAAGCGTGATTTATCATTTATAAGTTTAGTAAACATAAGCAGTAAACAAATAAATAAGGGATTTTTATAAATGAATTTACCTGGAATAAAATGGATGAAATCTTTGGATTTTTCAGAAAAAACAAGGCAATGAAAAACTGGTTTGCATCTGATCGTGTTTTTAATTCGCTCTATCCCAAACCGATCCAGGAAGTGGCAGAAAAACATTGGACGCCACTTGCCGTTGCAGAAAAAGCTGCTGCATTTTTGGCTGCTTCCCCTGATGCAAAAGTTTTAGATATCGGCAGCGGTTCTGGAAAGTTTTGTTTAACTGCCGCACACAATCATCCCCTATCATTATTTTATGGAATTGAGCAAAGAGCCAATCTTGTAGCGCTTTCCACGGACTTGGCAGAAAAGCTAAAATTGGACAATGTGTTTTTTATCTGTGATAATATTACCAATATTGATTTCTCAGCTTATGATTCTTTTTATTTCTATAATTCATTTTACGAAAATATTACGGGCACACAAAAAATCGATTTTAGTGTCAAATACTCAGAAGAATTATACAATTACTACAACCGTTATTTATACAAACAACTTGCAAAAAAAGCGGCAGGAACAAGACTGGTAACTTATCATAGTTTTGGTAGCGAAATTCCTTCCGGTTTTGAGGTGGTTCATACAGATTATAATGAGTTTCTAAAGTTCTGGATTAAGGTATAAACGATTTGGAAAATCAAGTTATGAACGTTTTCAGGAAAATAATCACTGCCACTTATGCGCTTCGAATGCAAATATCGAAACTAACGGGGATGGGTATTCGAATTTATAAAAATGAAAACAACGTGTCCGCTAACGAAAGTTTTTATTCATTAAAAGCATTTTTAAATACCGGTGAAGAAGTGAAATTTGATCGTTATAAGAATCAAAAAGTTTTGATTGTAAATGTTGCAAGTGAATGTGGCTTTACCCCACAATATGCAGCGCTTGAATTATTGAATAAAAAAGATAAAGCCATTACGGTACTTGGCTTTCCCGCAAACAACTTTGGTAAACAGGAGCCTGGAAATGATACCCAGATAAATAACTTTTGCAAAGTCAATTATGGTGTAACGTTTCCTTTGTTCAAAAAGAATGATGTAAAAGGAAATTCAAAACAACCGGTTTATCAATGGCTGACTGATAAAAATAAAAACGGATGGAACGAGATAGAACCAAAATGGAATTTCTATAAATACCTGGTTGATGAAAATGGAAATTTATCCGGTGTCTTTTCATCGTCAGTTTCGCCTCTCGAAATCTCTTAAAGCACAAGGATTATATTTTATTTGATAAAAAGAGAAATTCGCTTATTTATTTGTTTACCGGAATATTTGTTTTTTGAAAAACAAAGCGAGTGTGCTATTCGGTTTTATTTCCTCCAAAAAATCCACCGAACTTTTCTTTAACAAATTCTTCCGCGCCGGGAACAAAATCTCTGATCTCATTCATAATGTTTCCACTGTTTGCGGTTGTAGATTGTACATCCGCAGGAATGGTTCCCGGGCCAGAGGGTGTTGTTCCTGATTGAAAAAGATTATCTACGGCGCCTGCCACCATTGGAAATTTTTCTTTAATATAACCGGTAATAGTAGTTAAAATGCCACGTGATTGTTCAGGAGTAAGACCATGGACATTTTGCAATTTTTGAATTAACTCTTCCATTTTAATTTTTTTTTTTTGTTATAAATTTCT